>Ga0209542_10015436_pt1 | contig 12823 bp, 6 predicted proteins | sample RifCSPhighO2_01_FD_184028 | JGI IMG/M metagenome (GOLD analysis project Ga0209542, IMG submission 184028) | Soil microbial communities from Rifle, Colorado - Rifle CSP2_plank highO2_0.1 (SPAdes) (version 2) | ecosystem: Environmental > Terrestrial > Deep subsurface > Rock core/Sediment ...
TATTTAAGCTCTTTCAGCTTTTTTTCCGCTGCTTTCTTGTCCAGTAAAATTATCTGGTTTAATATCCTCATTGTTAGATGGGTGTCATTACTCATCTTGTACAATTCGTTATAAGCGCTGTTGCTTCCGCAGTCAAGCATCCTTAAAATGCCCATGGCCTGCTTTTCATTGCTTGTCATCAAAATTTTGCCAACCCAGTGCGCAGCCGGAGATGTTTGTGTTGTTCCGTCAAAAGTAACCCTCCTGTCAGCAAGCACTTTGAAATGATGCCCAAAATCCCACCAGGATGTTATTATGGCATTTTTGTCTGAATTCTGCTTTATTGAATTCAGGGAATTATACCATGCGTCATTGACGATTGGCAGATCGGAGCCGGAAACGGCAATCGCGCCTTTTATAGGAGCGGCATACGCCATAAGTAGCACGATAATTAACGTACTGCCAACTATAGCTTTATGAATTTTTAATCCTTTTGTTAGCGACTTGGACAAGTAAAGGTAAATTTTTCCTAAGCTGGCTCCAAATGCAATGCTAAACGCTGGCGCAAGAAGCACGGTAAACCTGATTCCCTTGATGCTCGCGAAGATAGTTGAAACCACCCAAAAAGACAGCAGTATCGACAGCTTGAAATTATAAGAGGAATCTTTTTTATAGACTGAAATCCCAATCCTCAGTAAAATGGGCAGCATTATCCATCCTATCAGCCCAAATACGGATATGTCAAATCCCCCTCTTCTGAGCAGGAAGTACAGCCCATAAAACAATGCAGTTGCAATAATATACGCGTAATCAAATTTTTTCATCCCTTCGCTTCTCGATATTGCCAATATCAGCCCCACTAAGCTTATAAAAAACAAAAATTGGCCGCCAATGGAATTTATGATGCCGTTAATTGAGCCTTCATTAAGCTCTGCAACAGTTGTCAAAACATTGGGCCACAGGGAAACATCAACAGGAGCCTTGATTGACGGAAAGCTTAAAGGCCCCAAAAAGCTGTTTACGAACTGGTTAAACCCGGAAAAAAACGTGACAAATAAAGCTGACGAGGCAAAATAAATAATCCCCACAATCAGGATATTCCTGATTGGTGTGTTTGAAAAAACAGATTTTATATTTTTTCTTATCCCGTCAACATTTATCAGGATTAAATACAATAATGTCAGCGCAATGGTCCCGAGCAGGAAATCAAATATATACCACCATCCGCTCCACGCCAATGTGAACAATCCTGTAAAAAAGCCTGCAAGAGACGAGAAAGTTGCAATCTTTAACGCGCTTTTGCTGTCAAAAGTCAGCAAAAAGAGCCACGTGATTATAAGCGGGAAGAAAACAACCCAGACATCATTGTCAGGATGCAGGGTTCTTGACAGGAAAGCGGCATTTACTGCCATCATCAGGCCCGCAAAAAACCCGCCGGCATTGCCCGCAATCTTCCTCCCGATGAAAAAGACAATCAATACGCATACTGCTGAAAAAAATACTATGAGATAGAACATGAAATTCATCAGCGTCAGGCCTGAGGAGAAAAAATTCAAAATTTTGTAGAAATAGGCTGAAGCATAGACGTGGAACATGTCGGGAAACACAAATCTTCCAAGAGGCGCTAATTGATAAGTGTCAAATGGCTTTCCCTCCTTTAATATGTCTCCGGGATGGCCGTGCTCAACAACATTATTGGCATACCTGGACCAGTAATAAGGGTCTATATCTGCCATGTATTTTTTTCCGCTTTCATCCTGGAAAAATGCCTTGAAGTAATTTGAGGTTGCCTTGATCTGCTCTTCAATCTGCCCTTTATTCTGGCTTAGTATTTTTTGCAGCTCATTCTCAATAAGCACGTCTTTGTTTGCATCAGGCAAGTTAGGATATTGCTGGTCTATTGATGCCTTTATCTGCGTCCTTACAGCATTCATTACGCTGTTTGCCGCCCATTCATCAGTTACCGGCAAATCAACAGCAAGCACCCTTACATATATGGAAAGAATCAGGGGTATAAGCGCAATGAAAATAATGCCGTATTTTCTGAAAAAATTTGTTATTTTGCCCCAGTCCACTGCCACTTCATCTTCAGATTCTTTGCCATCTTTTGAGGCTTTAAACACATTTTTTATTTTTTTAAAATCAAAATGTATTTCGTCTTCTCCAGATTTCCTCTCTTCTGGTTTTTCCTGCTCAGCTCTATGCCCTTCATCTTTTCTACCTTTGAAAAAGCCGGTTATTTTGCCGAAGTCGATAGATATCTCATCATCTTTTTTTTCCTTTGCTACTTCCTCCTCTTTCATAGCAGTTTCTTGCTTTGGTTCATCTTTTTTCCTCTTAAAAAAACCTTTCATCTTACTAAAATCAATAGAAATCTCCTCTTCATCCTTATTATTCTCATCCATAAATAGCCCCTTCTCAAGGAAAAAGCCCAATTTTAAAAAGCTTTTGATTAATAGAATTTTTAAAATATATATTTTGCAAATGACAGGAATCTCGGCTCTCTCAGCAATAAATTCAATACTAAAGGCATTGGCGTGTCCCTGTCGTATTTTTTCAGGATTTTCTTAACTTTTTCCTGATTCATCAGGCTGAGCAGGTAGCCATAGTCCTTGTCTGAAAATTTATTCAAGGCATTTCTTATCCTAAGGTGGAGCAGCAATTCCATTCCAGACTGCTTTTTGAATTCTTTGCCGTAGTCTTTTTTGCTTAGAATGCAGTCGCATAAAGTATGCGCAGCCTTCAGGCTCGGAATAATGCCGCCCCCGGTTGTGGCTTTTACCTGGCATGCAGCGTCCCCAATCAAATAGATATTGCCTTTTTGTATAGCCTGTTTTTGGCTGTATATGGGGAATATTCCCGATTCCCAGCAAAGAATATCTTTTTTTCCCGTTCTTTTCTCCAGAAATTTGTAAAAAAGCTCTTTTGCATTTTTCTTTGCCCCAAGGCCCAGTCTTACAGTATCTTCGCTTTCAGGCACTGCCCAGCCGAAAAATTCCGGAAAATCCGTATTGCTGAAATAAGTCTCAAAGGCATTTATGTCAGTTTTTAATTTCACCTTTGCCTGCATTCCAATATAATAGTTAAAAATTTGCTTTATGCCTGCAGCTTTTGCAACACTTGAGCTTGGGCCATCTGCTCCAACTATCGCTTCTGCCTCAATTTCTTTTATTTTATTATTTTTTTTATCTTTTATTTTGATGGTATTTTTATTAATGAAACCTAAAAATTGATGGTTTGTAAATATTTTAACTCCTTCATTTTCCGCCCTTTCAGCCATAAACTCGTCAAACCTGTTGCGCCACATCACAATTTCATCTACATTTGCCTCAGCCCTGTTGTTTTTGCTTATAACAATAACCTTATTGCATTTGTTTGCAATAACCTTATTAGGCAGTTTAACGAATTTTTCAATAGAAGATGTGACTATGCCAGTGCACTGGACCGGGCTTCCTATCCTGTCGTGCTCCTCAATTAATGCCACTTCCCTGCCGTTTTTTCCAAGCAGATAAGCAAGATAGCTTCCGGCAGGTCCTGCGCCTATGATTGTTATCATGATTTTGGGAAATGGAATATTATTTAAAAAATTACGCAATACTTATGTATCTATTTTAAAATAGTAACAAAAACGAAAGGTTTAAATATTTGACTGATTTTTCTCACGTTTATTAAATTTAAAAATTTGTTGGGGGTATGTTAAAATGGTTTTGGAAAATTCAATGAGTAGAAGGGATTTCTTGTTTATGTCTCGTGAGGTATTAGGTGGAGTTGCTGCAGCCACTTTACTGCCGGATTTTGCTTTTGCAGATTCCCATAGGAGGGTAATCCCCGTTAAAGCTGACATGACGGCAAATTTAGTTACGGGTTACATTGCTGAACAAGCAGGAATTAATTTGGGAAAATATGTTACTGATGATGCAAGAAAACTATTAACAGTTCAACTTGGAAAAAATTCTCCAAAAGAGGTTTGGGTCGGAAGCTTGGATAATGTTGTTGTTGCAGAGCAGATTGCATGGGGCTCTGGAGAAGAAAGAGTCAAGCCTTTTGGCAAAAGAGCTAAAGTCGCAAGAGACCCAAGTACTATAGACTATGTTTTTCCTGGAGATACTTTGGTTTTTGATTCAGGCAAGTTAAATGAAGCTGACAGGAAAAAATTGGCTGCAAAATTCGGTGCAGAAAGAATTGACATTTCTCCGGCAGAGCTAAACGCTTTTGTTGCAAAAAATTATGCTGCTAGAGTAAATGCTGTTAAGCAGGCAGTCAAGAAATCAGCTGGTAAGCAATCAGATTTGGCGAGGAGATATGAGAGAATGATGCCAGTGCAGGTTATGGTTAGGGATGTTACTCAAGAGCTTGCAAAAGGCATGTATAAAGCACTTGCCGCGCAGGGTGTAAAGTTTGGCGATGTTGTAGGATATGCAGAAAAAGGCGGAAAACTAGGCGATAGAATAGGGGGGCCAGTGCATAGGGCAGATTTAACGCAACCTCTTGTTTATATTGCATTTTCTTACCTAGATCCAAATAGGCCAAAAGGAAAACGCATAAGATCTTTTGGATATACTCCTGATACAGAAGGAGATGGTGTTTTCGAGATAAGGTACACTGGAACAATGGATGGGCTTAGAGAGGCATTAGGCGCAAATGACTTTGACATAGCGATGAGGAAAGCTGTTCCTGCAAGGACAAGAGTAACAAGCGGGTATGATAAATTATTCCACTTTTTCCATGGTGGCAAAGGAAGCAGGGCAGAGCAAGTCTATGCTGCTTTGATGAAAAACAATGAAGTTATTGATCCAACAGGCTTAGTGACGCAGAGATATCAGTTTGGAAGATGGTTTACTGATAACCCAAGCTATCAGCTAAAGACATCTGGTGTTCAGGTAGTAAGCCCAAAAAAATAAATTAATTTTTACTTTTTATTTGTAAAATGAAAAAAAGTAATTTGATACTAAAGGCTTTATTAGTCATTCTATTACTGATTTTTTCCGTAGTTTCTTTTGCCGTTGTAATGGCAGAAGAGGGTGATGGCTCTGAAGGTGGAGGCCCAGGAGGCGAAGGGGACGATGATGGTTCAGAAGCAGGCGGACCAGGAGGCGAAAGTGGTGCCAATGATGGCTCAGAAGCAGGTGGACCAGGAGAAGAACCAGCTCCAGCAGAACCAGCACCAACTCCGGCTGAAGAGCCAACTCCGGCGGCAGAGCCGTCAACAGAAGCAGAAGGAGAACCAGGAGGTAATGGTCAACCCGCAAACAATCCTCCAGTTCTAGACGCAATCGGCAACAGGGTTGTTAATGAAAACCAGCTTTTGCAATTTTCAGTTTCAGGCTCAGACCCAGACGGGGATGCATTAGCATTTTCAGCCTCTAATCTTCCAAGCGGAGCTTCTTTTAGCGGACAAACATTTTCATGGACTCCAAACTTTCTGCAGGCAGGAAATTATTTTGTAATTTTTTCTGTATCTGACGGGGAATTTATAGTCTCAGAGACAGTAACAATAACAGTTAATAATATTAACAGAAATCCAACAATAACTTCAACCCCAATAACAACTGCAACTGAAGACACTATATATAATTATGATGTTAATGCAGCAGATCCGGATTCGGATGACGTTTTAATCTTCTTAGTTTCAGGCCCAGGCGGAATGTCAATCAATCCTTTAACAGGCTTGATTTCATGGACTCCAAATGATGCGCAGGCAGTTGTAGGAACGCATTCAGTGACAGTGCAGGTTTCAGACCAAAAAGGCGGAAGCGCAATGCAAACATTCACAATAGCTGTAACAAGGGTAAATGACATGCCATTATTCTCAACAATACCCAATCAGTTTGTAAATGAGGATACTGGCTTTGTAAACAATTTAGTTGATTTGCATTTGTTTGCTTCTGATGAAGAAGATTCAGATGCGGCATTGACCTTTTCAATAGTTTCGCAGTCAAATACGGGAGTTATTTCATGCAGCATGGATTCAAACAGGTTTGTAGACTGCACAACGCAGCCAAACCAGACAGGAGCCAGCGATATAACAGTAAGAGTAACGGACACAGGAGGATTAACGGCTACAAAAGCATTCAGGGTTGCGGTGGGCTCTGTCAACGATGCCCCGACTCTGCAGATTATAAAGCCGCAAAGCACTTTTGTCGAAGGCGCTGTTGTTGATGTCCTGGCAACATCATTTGACATTGAAAATGACCCCTTAACCTTTAATTTAAATTTCGGCGATGGAACAATAATTAATGGCAATGTAATCAACAACCAGGTTGTTGCATCGCATATTTACAGGAAAGTTGGCATTTACACTTTAACATTGGCAGTAACCGATACAGGCGGCTTGACAGACACAAAAACAGTCCAGGTTACAATTATTCCTTTCAGCGTAAATATAATTGCAGATAAAACCAAAGGCGACGAGCCTTTAATAGTCAATTTCGATGCCAGTGTCAATGGAGGCAATACCCCTTTAAGCTTTGAATGGGATTTTAACAACGATGGAACGATAGACAGCAAAATAAAAAATCCTACTGCCGTTTTCAGGGAAAATGGCAAATTTACCGTTACTTTGACAGTGACAGACGCTGATGGCGACAAGGCAAAAGCAACTCAAGTAATAATTGTTGAAAAGGCGCCTTCAAGCTTGCCGAGAAGGAAAATACACATAGACAGCATAAGGTACATTGAGGAAGTAAAAGCCGGGGAAGAATTGGAGGTTTTTGTGAGCCTTGAAAATACAAATTCTCTCGAGACAAAGGAATTGTCTGCCATGGTGGTGATACCCGAATTGGGCCTAAGAAAAAAAGTCGGCAATGAGCAGCTGAAGGAAGGCGAAGCAATAACAAAAAGGGCTTTGATTGAAATACCTGAAGACGCAAAAAAGGGAATTTATGACGTGTTGATTGAAGTCAACGACCACGACACAAACAGGAGGCGCTACAGGCAGGTAAGAGTCGTCTGATTAAAATATGCCCTCGATTATAGCTAAAAATAAAAATATTTAAATATAAGTTATTATTACTAGATAATAGTTATAAAGTGTATTCACTTTAATATGCTAAAAGAAGCGAAAAGTTTAAATATAAGGTGTGTTTAAAAGCACAAATATTTATTAAATGTTTGTTAAAAAACAATGGGGGTAATCTTAAAATGAAAATACTTAAAATTTTTAGCGTCTTTGCGTTATTTTTAATCAGCTTAATGGCATTGAGCGGGATCGCAAATGCACTGAATGTCACAATCGACGAAGTTAAGCTTGACAATGATGTTCTAAGTGCATCTTCTACCAACAAAGTCCTTGATCTGGAAAGGGACCAGGAGCTTGATGTTAAGGTAAGAATCACTGCGCAGGAAACTCAGGACAACGCGCAGATCGAAGTTAATATAAGAGGATATGACCATGATGATTTGATTGAGGACATAACAGACACTTTTGATGTCAAGAAAGGAGTTTCTTATATTAAGAGATTAAAATTGCCTTTAAGGGAAAGGCTTGACCAGGACAGGTACAAGCTGAGAGTAAGGGTTGAAGACAGGGATGGAAACACTGTCCAGGAAACATACGAATTGGAAATTGACACCCAAAGGCATGATTTGCAGATAAGGGATGTTGTTTTATCTCCTGGAGAGGAAGTCAAGGCTGGAAGGGCTTTGCTTGCTTCTGTAAGAATAAGAAACAGGGGAGAAAAGGAAGAGGAAGGCATTAAAGTTACAGTAAGCATTCCCGAGTTCGGGGTTTCAGCTTCGGACTTTATAGATGAATTGGAGAAAGACACCGATGATGACGACGAAACCACATCAGAGGAATTGTTTTTAAGAATCCCAGATGATGCTGAAACCGGAGAATACACCTTGGTCACAGAAGTCGAGTTTGACGATGGCGACGAAAGGGAAACTTACGAGCAGGTCATAAGGGTAATAGGCGCTGAAAAGGCAATGGAAAAAAGCCTTGAAAAAACAGTCATAACTGTTGCTGCAGATGCCCAAAGCCTGCAGGCAGGAGGCGCTGAAGTCGCTTATCCAATAACATTAACAAACGCTGGCTCAAGCTCAAAGACATACACAGTAAGCGCTAACGGAGCTTCATGGGCAACCTTCAGGGTAAGCCCAAGCAATGTTGTTATTGTGGATGCGGGCGAAAGCAAGGCTGTTTCAGTTTATGTTGCGGCAAATTCAAATGCCCCTGCTGGCGAGCAGACATTCACAGTAACTGTAAGCAGCGCTGACAAGGTGCTGAAGCAGATACCGTTGAAGGCAAGCGTAAGCGGTGCAAGCGCAGCTGCAAAATTGAAGCGCGGCCTTGAAGTCGGCCTTGTAGTGCTGGTAGTGCTGCTTGTAATCATTGGCCTGATAATCGGCTTTAACAAGCTAAAGGGCAATGGCGAAGGCAAGGAAGAAGAAACTTACTACTAAGTTTTTTTCTTATTCTTTTTATTTTTCTGTTATTTTCTTAATAACTCCCTAGGGGGAATATCCAAAAATGAAAAAAGGCAATGCTTATTTATTGATATTTTTTCTTATTGCCAGCCTTGCAAATGCCCAGAATTTTAATTTAGTTTCTGACAAGCAGGTTAACTTATGCCCGTGCTCAAATCAGGTTTACAATATTCTGCTGCAAAATACAGGCAGCGCTGCCGCAACATACCAAATAACCAAATCAGGCGCAGCTTCTGGCTGGGTAACTATAACGCCAACTAAATTAACATTAAACCCCAATACGGCGGCTAATTTGCAGGTTAAGGTAAGCTCTCCATGCACCGTTAAGGGTATTTCTGACCTGAATATAATCGCTGATTCTTCGGGCGCTAAAAAAACCTTAAGCCAGAGCCTTAATTTTATGGCCTGCTACAATTATGGTATTAAGGTTGGAGAAATACAGGATTTTGAGGAAGATGTAAAAAGCATAGCTTTTAAGGAGCATGAAAACGGCTATGAGGTTTGCGAGGAAAGCAGGCAAATAATCCCGATTTTGATTGAAAACATGGAAAGCTATGGCAATGACTACTCAGTAAATTTAATCGGTGAGGAATGGTCGAGGCTGAATGCGAATGAATTCCAGCTTAAGGGAAAGCAGAAAGGCATTGTGCTTTTAACTCTTGAGCCTCCAAAAAATTCAAAAGGAGATTACAAGCTGAGGCTGGATGCGATAGCAAGGCTTGGCGAAGTAAAAAAAAGCTCTGGAATTAATATAAAAGTCGATAAGTGCTATGAACTCAGCCTGGACATAAAAAATGAAAAAGATATATTATGTGGCAGCGACTCAAAAGAATACGATGTCAAAATAAAAAACAGCGGAAAGTTTGCTGAAACTTTAAGCTTGAATGTTACAGGCGCCGATTTCGCTTCATTTGCAAATTTGACTTCAATCGAATTGAGTCCGGGTGAGGAAAAAACAGTTAAGCTTTTGGCAAATCCCGATGCAAAAATATCAGGAAATTTCAATATTAAGGCAACTGCTTCAGGAAAAATCAAGGCAGAAGATTCCGTCAGCCTTGAAGTAACAGAAAGAAATGCCTGCTATAAGGCAGATGTCCAGTTTACATCTACAGTAAAAAACAAATATTCCCATGAAGTTTTTCCGGTATCAATTTTCAATAATGGCTTGAGGCAGGCATCATACAATATTAGCGTTGAAGGCCCTGACTGGGCTTCAATAACCCCTGATGAATTGGAATTAAAGCCAGGGCAGAGGGGCAATATAAACCTTGATATAAGCCCAAGCGAAGATGTTGCGGAAGGCGACTATAACATTTCAGTTAATGCAGAAAGCAATGAGGAAATCTATTCCAGAAGTGTCAATATAGAGCTTAAAAAAGAAAACCCTGCTGTGAAGAAAATAAAGGCAACACTAAAATTCTACCAATATTATATTTATTTGCTGATAATTTTGATAATAATTGTATTGATCCTTTGGAGGCCTGCAAAAAAGCGGACACAAAAAGCCAGGGAAAGCTACCAGAAATATAAGGAAAAAAAGGAAAAAAGAAGGGCTTTGGAAGAGGAAAGAAGGGCAAGGCAGGAAGAAAAAAGAAAAAGAAAAGAGGAAGAGAAAAGGCGCAGGGAAGAGCAAAAGGCAAAGAAGCTTGAGGCAAGGAAAAAAGCCTGGAAAACAGCAGGCAAAAAAGAAAGGAAAGAGATTTTTTCAAGGATAAAGCATTACTTTATTGTATTTTTAATCATTGCCGTTATTGCAGCCTTTGTTTTTGCCGGAATTTACTCTAAATTGTTTGAAAAGCTGCCGAAAAAGCCTTATTATGCCTTGCTCAAGGTTATATACGGCGCTTACGCATATCTATATTATATATTGATTGGCATTGCGCTTGTTGCAGTATTTGCATTTGTTTTTAATAGGATAAAAAAAAGAGCAAAGGTGGATAAATCGCCTAAAAAAACAGCAAAGCCTTTTGTAAAGGCCCTTGCCAGGATAATAATCCTGCTGCTGGCAGCTTTTGTTGTATTGTCCCTTGTTTACGGGAAAAATGCCCTAAGTTACATAAAGAATTTTTTTGTATTATACCTTTATTATTTTATCTCCGGATTTGTAATTTTAATTGCAGTCATTTTATTGATAAGGTTCTACAAGCCTCTTCTGGATTTTTTATTGGAAGAAGATAAGAAATAAAAGTGGGGACGCAGAGATTTGAACTCTGATCCGAGGCTGTCTTCAGGGGATTATTTCATCGCCTTGAGGCTCATATTTCCATTCACTGGAGGCCCCTATTCTAGCCAGGTTGAACTACGCCCCCACAACTTAAAAGAATTATTGTCGTTATTTAAAGATTATTGTTTTTTGATTAGAAACATTAACTGCACAAATGGCTTTAAGGACTTGAAGGAGTCTCAGCTTATTGATTTACCAGTTTTTTATTTTTTTAAATAAAATTTTAAAAATAATAATAAATAAAATCTAAAAACCAATCTTATCCCCCAAGCCTGTTTTTGATTTTTTTATTGTTCCTTCCGGCAGCTCTATTATATATAATGCCTTGTTTTTCGGCCTGTAGAATGAGAATGGCATAAAGTTTTCCTTGATTTCAACAATTTTCTTGCTTTTATCTAAAAATAATACATCTATCGGATAAAACACGAAAAGCATGTGCAATGATGTTATTTTTTCCTCTTTAAATGCAAAAACCAGTGCTCTTGGCCTTGAAAACATCATGCCTATGAATTTTGATAAGGCGCTTTTGCATATTTTCGCATTTTCCGAGAGCAAAGTTTTTCTTGTCAGGTTCCTGATTTGCATTTTTATCTGAATTGTCGAAATTTGGCAGTATTTAATTATTGCTGAGTAATTATATTCTGCAAAATATAAGTTGAGCGAAAGGTTTAAATATAATCATGTTTTTTTATTTTCTAAATAAATTTGGAGGGGGGGGTGATGGTGCAAAAAACAATTCTAAGGTAGGCTTTATTTAAAACTAATCAATGCTATACGAACGAAATATTTAAATATATGTTGTTGGATAACCTACCCAAAGCGATTAAAAAAGATTTTCACCATTAAAGATTTGATTAAAAGGGGCGTTTATACTATTACCCTGATAGCGTGTCAATAAAGAGGAGTAAATAATAATGAAAAAAGAGGGTAAATTAAGTTTATTGTCGATTTTAATTTTCTCTATTTTTATCCTTCTAATCTATTCTGTGTTTGTTTTTGGCGACGGCAGTGTCGGGGTGAAACAAGAGTTTCCTGTTAATTTTACCAATGCAAGCGCATCATTTGGTGTATCTGATGGAATATTGCCGTCAATGAGGACATTTAATGGAACTAACCCCTTATTTAGGTGTAACATTTCTATAAATTCTACGGCGAATAATGCAACCAATGTTTCTTTGTTTTTAGACACAAGCCCCTTAAATGTTGAGGGTGTAGCAAACCAGACATTCAAAATTAATGATACTACCTCCAACCAAGTTATCAATTTTTCTTTTCCGTTGACTCTTGGAGAAGGAACCTATTTTTGGGCCTGTAGAGTCGAAGATAATACCTCTCCTGTGCTTTATAATGTGACTGAGAACAGAACCTTAATCATAGACAGGACTGCTCCCGGATTTGACGCTACTGCCGGCGGAGATTTTAGTAATATGACTGCCATTGCAAACACATCAAGCAGCATCATTTCTACGGGCAATAAAGTCAGCGTGTCGGTAAATGCTTCAGACGGGCTTACATCCATAGGCGGCGCAAGGCTTTTTGTGAATATTTCCGGCACTGCAACCAATGAAGTTAACAGCACTGGCTCAGGCGCTGCAAATAGTGTAGTGTTTGGCAATAAGACCGTAATAAACTTGTCTTTCAGAATACCCGGTTCTGCGCTTGGCGCTGTTTTGAACTTCACTTTGCAGGTAAATGACTCTGTAGGCAATTTTAATATTACTTCTGCCGTAGTATTTTCTATAGATGGAGATGCAACGCCTCCGGGCGTTGTTTTGAATGCTCCAATTAATCTATTCAATCAAACTAGCGCATCATCACCTGACTTTAACTTTACAGCATCAGACAACAATGAAACAAGTCCTTTGAGATGCGGCATAAACGTAAGTTTGAGTGCAACAGTCCCAACAAACTTTACAGAGCTTAATGGCATCTTCGCAACCAACAATAGCCCATATTTGAATACAACACCATCAGCAGTTTCATACTCCAACGGAACTTACAAGTGGAATGTAAGCTGTACAGACTCGACTGGCAATTTAAATACCTCTTTAACCAGGACATTTACCGTAGACCAAATACCGCCTAAATTTGATTATTATAACTTTACAAACGCTACTAGCTTTAATACCACAGGAGACTTGGCTGCAGCACAGCTTGGGCAAGGGAATTTCTCGCTAGTGCAGGGAGTAGCAG
>Ga0209542_10015437_pt1 | contig 12823 bp, 13 predicted proteins | sample RifCSPhighO2_01_FD_184028 | JGI IMG/M metagenome (GOLD analysis project Ga0209542, IMG submission 184028) | Soil microbial communities from Rifle, Colorado - Rifle CSP2_plank highO2_0.1 (SPAdes) (version 2) | ecosystem: Environmental > Terrestrial > Deep subsurface > Rock core/Sediment ...
ATCGGCGACGGTACCCCTCCTTTGGTCGTCATCTCTCAAACCCAGGTGGCTAATCTAAACGCCTCCCTGCTTGGCGGTTTCACCGCCGCTCAGCTGTCCGGCAACCCTTACAACTACCTAACCAACCCCGGCTTTGAGATCTGGCAGCGAGGTAACGGGACGTTTACGACCGCGGTCTACACCGCTGATCGCTGGAAGATCGTTGACATCACCGCAGGAACGATCTCTGTGTCCCGCGAGGGAACGGTAATTGACAGCAGGAGTTCTTACTCGATGAAGGTGGTCGGCGCGGGCGGAGGCATAAAGACAATCGGGCAATACATCGAAATGGGGGTGGTCTCGCCTTTGGCCGGGCAGACGGTGACGTTCTCCGCTCGGGTAAAAACTTCGACCGCAAGTTCAATTCGTCTGCGACTCGAAGACAGCACTGGCGGAACCTTCGGCTTGTATCACACGGGCGGCGGGGGTTGGGAGACGCTAACCGTCACGCGAACAATCGGAGCAACCACGACCATGCCGGTCGCGTTTATGTACATGGACGTGAACGATACTGCGTATCTCGATAACGCCGCACTCGTTATCGGCTCGAATAGCAATGATAACTACTACCCCCTTACTCCGGAAGAAGATATGGCTCGGGCCCAGCGGTACTACTGGAAAACAAGCGGCGTGACGCTTTTTCCTCAAGTAACCGGAAACGCCACGGCCGGTGGGCAGACATGGACCACGAACATACTGTTCCCGACGCCAATGGCGGTGGTCCCGACGCTGACCAAGGCCGGAACGTGGGAAGTCTCGAACATGGCGCAGCCCACCGTTGATGCCCCCTCCGTCGAAGGATTCAGGTTGAATGGAACGTCGTCCGCCGCAGGCTTCTTGTACTCTCGACCAGACTCAGCGGACGACATTCTGACGGCGGAGGCAAACCCGTGATGAAAGTAACTCACAGAACTCTTCTTGTTAACATAAATCCGTGAGAGTTTTATTAATCGGAGACATTGTCGGGAAGCTGGGGCGAAGGACAGTTGGTCAGGTGTTGCCCGATTTGCGAAAGAAAGAAAAAATTGATCTGGTTATCGCCAACGCCGAGAATTTAACTCATGGGACGGGGGCAAGCCCCGAACATCTCAAAGAAGTGGGGGAAATGGGGGTTGATTTCTTTACCTCCGGAAACCATATTTTTGATCGAGACGATACTTTCGCGACAGCGAAATTGCAACCGAACGGTAGTGAGGACAGCACCTTTGAGGTCGAGGTGCCTTTGATTCGCCCGTTAAACTATCCTTCTGGTACACCGGGAAAAGGTTATGCTTTTCTTCATCACAAGGATAAGAAAGTCTTGATTCTTAATCTTCTCGGTTGGACTTTTATGGGAGAGGACGTTGGCAATCCATTTCAAACTATAGAAGAACAGTTGGCAGATCTCGCAAAAGAAAAACCTGATTTTACTTTCCTTGATTTTCACGCCGAAGCAACAAGCGAAAAGCGGGCAATGGGTTTTTTCTTGGACGGGCGGGCAACTGCAGTGGTGGGAACGCACACTCACGTTCCAACCGCCGATGCTCAAATTTTGCCCAAAGGGACGGGCTATGTCTCTGATTTGGGTATGGTGGGGGCACGTGATTCAGTTTTGGGAGTCGAGTCGGAAATTATCATCAAGCGTCTAAAGAATAATGAGAGAAAGTCTTTTGAGTGGGTAGAAAAAGGACCGGCAGTCTTTTATTCGGTTTTCCTTGAAACCGATCCTCGCGGCTTGGTAAAAGAAATCAAACGTATTGACTTGGACCTGCCTGCCGGCAGGCAGGGGTGAGGTGGTGATTTACTTGTGAATAAGACCGCAATTATTTATGATGTTGCCCAAAAAATGGATTTGCCGTTTTCGAAGGCAGAGCGAATTGTGAACGCTTTTCTTGAAGAAGTTTCTCGAGGGCTTGCCAATGGAGAACGGGTAACGATCACCGGTTTTGGGACCTTTGAGGTTAGGAAGCGCAAAGCCCGCCTAGGACGAGTGCCTAGGACTGGGCAAAGAGTTCAGGTCCCAGAGCATCTTACCCCCGCATTCATGGCTGGTTTGGCTCTAAAAAGAACTGTGGAAGGTAAATGATAAACTAATCCCGTTATGGAGAGGCACTACGAAATTACACCAAAAACTATCATCATTGGTTTGATCGCTGTTGCCAGTATTTGGTTGGCAATTCAGCTTTCTTCCGTAATCTCCTCCCTTTTTATTGCCTTGGTTTTGAGTTTAGCGCTTGATCCATTTGTTACCCGCCTCAAGAGTTGGAAGATACCGCGCCCTTTGGGGGTTTTCCTCGTCTTTTTTACCGTAGTTTCCGTAGTTGGTGGGCTTCTGGTTTATGGTTTTACACCGCTTACTACCGAAACGGGAAAGTTTATCCTCCAACTTCCTGATTTTTTGCGGCCGCTTTTGGATCGCTTAGGCCCGGTTCCTTTTACCGACGATCTGCAAAGGCAAATTGTTTCTCAATCAACGATCTTTTCCGCAAATGTCCTTTCCTTCACAGCGGCGGCAGTATCGAATTTTCTTTTTATCTTAACCACCCTCGTTTTTACTTTCTATTTGCTTTTGGATTGGGAAAATCTTAAAAAAAGCTTCGTTGGTTTGTTAAATAGCAGGGCGCAAGGAAGGGTGCAGGGGATTATTGATGCGATGGAGCATCGGTTGGGTGGTTGGCTACGAGGGCAGGTCGTTCTGATGCTTGTGGTCGGGGTGGTAGTTTACCTTGGGCTTTTTGCCTTAGGAGTCGAGTATGCCCTTCCTCTGGCGGTCATCGCCGGGCTTTTGGAAATTGTCCCTGTCATTGGGCCGATTGTTTCCGCAATTCCCGCCCTCATCGTTGGTTTTGGGACTTCTTTGTGGCTTGGGGTTTGGGTATTGGTCCTTTACGTGATCGTCCAGCAATTGGAAAATTCCCTCATTGTGCCCAGCGTAATGAGCCGAGCGGTAGGTTTTTCGCCCTTGGCGACCTTGCTTTTTATTTTTGTCGGTGGGCAACTCTTTGGGGTTGGGGGAGCCCTTCTTGCTATCCCTGCCGCTTTGTTCCTTTCCATTATTGCTAAAGATCTACTGAACTGGAATCCAGCTAAAAGGCAGTAGTGAAAATGAAAAAACCCGACTTTACCGTCGGATTTTTTCATGCGTGGGAAACCCGTAAGCCTGATTCTGTTTTAGATAATCATCTCTCTAAGCTCCATCTTTACACCTTGTCTTCGTGGCCAAAATTGACGTCGAAAACATTTGCGAGCAGCATAAGGTGCTTTCGTGGATTGCTCCAGGTGGGATTGCCCGTTTCACTCTTCCATCATGCCTTGCGGTTTAGACAGAAGCTCGTCTCTGTTGCTCTCAGGTGACGTTAATTCGCCACCTGTTTCCCGGCGCTTTCGTGCCGGGATCACCAGCTGTTTCCAGTCGGAGCTTGCGCTCCGGTCCTTGCTCTTTGGAGTCAGGACTTTCCTCCCCGCATAGCTTTACGCGACGTGGGGCGATCATCCAGTTTCCCGCGCAATTTGATTATATCACGGGAGTAGATATTAAAAAAGCGCGAGGCTAACTTTCGCTAGCTTCGCGCCAGGCAATTAACGGGTTGGGTCGAAGAATTCTGCTGGTCCGGAACTTCTGACACCTCGGATGACGTCTAGAATTACGGCGATCGAGACTACAACAGTTGCAACCCCCAGTGCGATATTTTGGACATAGGTTGGATCTTGCGGCCGCCAACTAATACCGATGGCAGGAACGGAAGAAAGAATCCAAAGGAAGACCAGGGCGCAAGCAGTGTTTCGGGCGAAGAAGGCCAAGGCCACCACGCAAACAAGCGCTCCGACAATTAGAAAGAATTCCATCTCGTCTCCTCCTTGAGCGAAATTTCTCCCTTGATGCTATCATTGCAAGCAAATGCTTGCAAGAGTAATTTCCGCCGCCACTGTTGGGTTAAATTCTGTTCCGGTTGAGGTCGAAGTTGATATAGAAAAGCGCGGTTTTCCGGCTTTCACGATTGTTGGTTTGCCAGACAAAGCAGTGGAAGAAAGCAAGGAGCGCGTTCGCGCGGCAATTACCAATACCAAAGCCGATTTTCCCAATTATCGAATTACCGTTAATCTTGCGCCGGCTGATCTTAAAAAGGAAGGGCCTTACTTTGATCTGCCAATTGCTTTGGGAATCTTGCTTGCCTCCCAGCAGCTTGTCGCTCCCTTAAAAGATACTTTGTTTCTTGGCGAGCTTTCTTTAGATGGGGCTCTTCGCCATACCCCCGGTGTTTTGCCAACGGCGCTTTTGGGAAAAGAAAAAGGCTTCAAAAAGATTTTCCTGCCTGCCACAAACGCTGCTGAGGCTTCTGTTGTCCATGGAATTGAAGTTTACCCCGTTGCCACCTTATACGATCTGATGCAGCATTTACTTAACCTAAAGCAAATTGCACCGGTTGATCACGCGGAAGTTGATGAATTGATTAAAAACGAAGAGGTAGAAGTAGATCTTGGGGAAATAATGGGCCAAGAGCAGGCTAAGCGCGCTTTGGAAATTGCTGCGGCCGGCGGACACAATTTGCGCTTGGCTGGGCCGCCAGGTGCGGGAAAGACGCTTCTTGCTCGCGCATTGCCTTCGATAATGCCAAGGATGACGCCAGAGGAGGCATTGGAAGTAACTAAGATTTACTCGATAACCGGGAATCTTCCTGCTGGAGAAGCATTGGTTAAGTCTAGGCCTTTCCGAACCCCGCACCACACCACTTCGAGAATCGGATTAATTGGTGGCGGGTCGCATCCTCAACCTGGAGAGATTTCTTTGGCTCACCGCGGTGTTCTCTTTTTGGACGAGTTCCCGGAGTTTCCTCGCCACGTTTTGGAGGCTCTGCGCCAGCCAATGGAGGACGGGGTAGTGACTGTTTCTCGAGCAGCTGGGTCAGTCACTTTTCCCGCAAAATTTCTGCTTATTACAGCAGAAAATCCTTGTCCATGCGGTTTTTTGGGCGATCCGCGAAAATCCTGCAGCTGCACCGCTCATCAAATTGCCCAGTACAAAAAGAAAGTTTCCGGGCCAATTCTTGATCGGATTGATTTGCATGTCGAAGTTCCGGCAGTTAAAACGGAGAAGCTAATGTCTGGTAGTTCACAGTTAGCGGAAAGCAGTTCGCAAGTACGAGGTAGAGTTCAAGAAGCGAGAGAAAAGCAGTTGGCGAGATATGCCGGAAAGGGTATTTTTAGCAACGGGGAACTAACCGCTAAAGAAGTGCAGAAGATTTGCGCAGTTGGGGAGGAGGCAGAGACTCTTCTTCGCCAAGCAATTTCCCAGTTGAGCCTTTCTGCGCGGGCTTATCACAAGGTTCTCAAAGTTGCCCGAACGATTGCCGATCTTTCCGGCGTTGAAGAAATCTTACCCGAGCACGTTGCGGAGGCACTTCAATACCGTCCCCGCGAAGGGGAAATCTAAAACCAGGGGATTTGTTCGCGAAGAAGATAAACGATTCCAATTATTGCCAGAGAAATAACCGTCAAAATGGCTGTTTTGATAAGATCAGCCTTAATATATTTGGGATCGACTCGTTGTTCCACTTTTTAATTCTACTACTAAATAGCTTGTTGACTTGCCTCCTTTCTTTTAGATCTGTTACATTGAGTAATGGTAGTGCTCAACGGACTGCGTACATTTAGGTATCAATTGGTAGAGTGGTTGAAGCTTCATCGCCGGATTATTCTTCTTGTTCTTTGGTTTATCTTTGCTCTTGCATCGGGAGGGGCCTACGCTTTTTTTGCACAATATTTTTCCCTGCCAGTTGTTAATCCAACGGGAGTTTTGCAAGACGGTTCTCTTGTTCTTCTTTCAAGTGCCAAAACCAAGGATCAGCCTCACCCAATAAGTGGGATTTTTTACTCAAGCGAAGAATCGAGCGCTTGGGCTGGACATCGCCCGTTGGCGGTGATGATCGATAATCACGCTCTTGCGCGTCCCCACCAGTTTGGTTTGCAGAAAGCGGATGTAATATATGAGGCAGTTGCAGAGGGGGGAATTACGCGCTTCCTGGCTGTTTTCCATAGCCAAGAGGTAGAAAAGCTGGGGCCGGTTCGTTCTTCGCGTGTTTACTACATCGATTGGGCTTTAGAGTTTCCTGCCTATTACGCTCATGTTGGAGGAGCCTCAAAGCCTGGTCCGGCCGATATCAATGCCTATATCACCAAAAACAAAGTTCTTTCTCTCAACCAGTTTCGCTTGGGTGCTGCAACCTATACCTATGGTGGAGATGTTATGTTAGGTGGAACGATTCTTTCCCACATAAATTACACTTCCACAGCCAAGCTCTGGGAAGCAGGAGAACGTTTATACCCGGGGACAAACTTTTTACCAGAATTTGCGATTTGGAAGTTTAAGGCCGAAGTTCCTTTTGGGGAGCGCCCGGAAAGTCAGGAAATCTCCTTCGACTTTGATGGTTTGCCCCTTTATGCCGGACGCTGGGTTTACGACAAAAAGAACAATTATTACCTCCGTTTTCAAGGAGGAACTCCTCACATCGATCAAGCAACTGGTAAACAATTATTTGCCAAAAATGTTGCTCTTGTTTCTATGATCCAACGCTCAGCGGGAGATGGTACCAACCACCGTCTTTATACAACCACTGGTCAGGGGGATGCTGTTTTATATTTTGATGGAAAAGAGACTTTGGCCACTTGGAAAAGATCCTCCCTTTCTTCACGAATGCTTTTTTACGAACGGGGAACCGATAAAGAAGTGGAATTTAACCGAGGACTAACGTGGATCGAGATTATTCCTAAATGATGGGAGGTGAATTTTTATGCCTTTGATTAGACCGGGAAAAGCCGCAGCAAAAAAAAGAACGCACAAGACAAAAACGGGAAAAGCATCCGCCTCGCCTGAAGGTGCATTGAAAGATTTATTTGTTTCCCAAGTAAGGGTGGATATGCTCAAGCTTTTTATGCTCAATCCAAAAGCAAAGTTTCATGTTCGAGCAATTACCCGCCGCGTCGGGGCAGAGATTAATGCCGTTCGCCGCGAATTAGAGAACCTTGTTAAATTGGGATTCCTTGCTCGTGAGCAGTTTAAGAATCGCCTAAATTATTTCCCTCATGAACACTTTCCTTTCTTTGACGAAGTTTTGGGATTGGTTGTCAAGGAAGAAGGATTAGGCAAGGCTCTGACGCACGGTCGAGGATTAGGGGAGTTTAAATTTGGTTTTATATCCGTGCCATACTTGCGCGGTCGCGTCGCTGGGCCCAATGATATCGACCTTTTACTTGTTGGGCGAATTTCAATGCGCAAAGTGTCTGACTTGGTTGAGGAAGAGGAGAAGCGTCGAGGCCAAGAGATCAATTATGCTGTTTTAACAGAAGGGGAGTTCGAAGCTCTAAAGAAACGTCGAGACCCTCTTATAATTGGAGCCCTTCTTCAGCCTAAAGTTCTCCTTACTCCTGGAGCGGAAAGATATTTATCTCTCTGATATTATAGGTAGCGTGGCGCAAAAAATTATTCGCACCGGTAATTCCGCGGCGGTAACGTTGCCTTCGGAATTGATAAAAGTTTTAAACCTAAAGGTTGGAGATTCGGTTGAAGTGAAAATCAATTACCTTCTGGGTGAAATTACTTTTCATTTTCCCTCGGCTAGACAGCTTCCTTTATCAACAAAATGAGTTTCACGCCTATCCGTTCCCTTATTTTGATTTCTGTTTTAACTATTTTTGCCGCGGCAGTTTCCGGAGCCGGGTTTTTTTTACCAAAGGATTTAAGTTTTCAAATTTTCGATCGGGATTTTAGCCGAGATCTTTCCTTGCGGCAGGGGCTCGATCTCCAAGGTGGTCTTCAGCTTGTTTTGGAGACAGATATGTCGGAAATCCCTGGTAGTGAGCGAGAAGACGCTCTTGATAGTGCTCAATCAGTGATTGAACGAAGAGTTGATTTTTTAGGAGTAACTGAACCGTTTATACAGACTTCTCGTTTGGGCGACTCCTATCGGGTGCTTGTTGATTTGCCTGGGATAACCGATCCTGATGAAGCTTTAAAGTTGGTTGGTCAAACTGCCCAATTGGATTTTAGAGAAGGTGAGAACTTGGATCAGCGAACGGGGCTTACGGGGAAGGATTTAGCCAAGGCAGCGGTCGAATTTGATCAAGCTGGCAAACCGCAGATCGCTCTTACATTCACCGCTGAAGGCGGGGAGAAATTTGCCGAAATCACCGGCCGCAACGTTGGTAAGAGATTGGCTATTTTCTTAGACGATGCAATTCTCACCGCCCCAGTCGTTAAAGAGCAGATTACTGGTAATGCTGTAATAACTGGCGACTTTACGCTTGAAGAAGCTAAGCGCATCGTTGCTCAGCTTAACGCTGGCGCGCTTCCTACTCCAATTTTGGTCTTGGAGCGGCGCCAGGTTGGTCCGACAATAGGACAAGAGGCTCTTGCCAAAAGCGTCGCTGCCGGATTAGTTGGTTTAGCTTTGGTTATCTTCTTTATGATCGGTAATTACGGTCGTTTGGGAATTTTAGCAGCCGCGGCTCTGGTGGTTTATGGGATTCTCACCCTTGCGCTTTACAAGTTAATCCCTGTTACTTTAACTCTCTCTGGAGTAGCAGGTTTTATCCTTTCAGTCGGAATGGCAGTTGATGCAAATATACTTATTTTTGAAAGGATAAAAGAAGAGCGGCGGTGGGGGAAAGATCTAAAAGTGGCAATGGAGCTTGGGTTTGGGCGGGCTTGGGATGCTATTCGAGATGCCAATGTCGCCACGCTCATGACAGTCTTTATTCTTTTTAATCCATTTAATTGGCCGTTTCTTGTTACTTCCGGGATGGTGAGAGGGTTTGCATTAACCTTGGGTCTGGGTGTTTTGCTCTCGCTGTTTACTGGGATTGTTGTTACCAGAACATTGGTGAGAGTTTTCTATAGATAAAAATGATTAATTTTATGCGCTACAAGTGGTTCTTTTTTCTTTTTTCGGCGCTGGTGATTGGGCCTGGATTAATTTCTTTGGTCCTGTTTGGCCTAAAACCGTCGATCGACTTTACTGGGGGGACTCTTTGGGAGATAGAAGTTAGTCAGCAGTCTGCAGCAAACAATGAGCAAGTTGAACAGGTTTTGGAGGAGGAAGGCTTTAGTTCTGAGGTTCAATCCTCTGGCGAAAATAGGTTCCTTATCCGAACTATGCCTCTTGATGTAAGTCAGAAAAATCTTATTTCTGGGGAATTGTTAAAAGTAGTAGGGGAGTTCGCGGAAATCCGTTTTGAAACACTCGGTCCGAGAATTGGTCGAGAGCTTCTTCAAAAAGCACTTTTGGGAGTTGTCTTGGCGATCTTTGCTCTTGCCGCCTACATCGCCTATCGTTTTGCCAACATTGTCTACGGCTTGGCAGCTATCCTAGCTGTTTTTCACGACATGCTCGTCCTTTTGGGAACATTTTCTCTTTTAGGTTATTTCTTTGGGATTGAGATCGATACTCTTTTTGTCACTGCTGTCTTGACGACGCTTTCCTTTTCTGTTCACGATACGATCGTTGTTTTTGATCGAATAAGAGAAATTGGTCGGAAAACTGCTGAGTCGAATTTGGAACAGGTGGTAAACCAGGCAGTAGGAGAGACCTTGGTTCGATCATTGAACAATTCTTTAACGATTATCTTTATGCTCACCGCGCTTTTCGTTCTTGGGGGGGAAACCTTGCGTTGGTTCGTTTTTGCTCTTCTGGTAGGAACAATTACCGGTACTTATTCCTCAACCTTTACCGCTGCGCCACTTCTTCTGGTGTTAAAATCACTTCGTGGAAAAACACTGGGAAATTCTTAACAAGACGGTAGTCAGGACGCGATCTACGATCGCTACTCGCGTTGGACGCGATAGTCAGGAGTCGGTAGTAGAAACTCTTCTTAAAAACAGGAAGATCAAAGATCGGGAGGTTTTTTTTAATCCTCCTGCACCTGGTTACCTAGTTACCCAGTTACCTAGTTACCTTCCCGATCTTGATTTGGAAGGGTTGCATAAGGCTGTTGAGCGAATAAAGAGGGCGATAACTTCCAAAGAAAAGATTGTCATTTGGGGAGACTACGATGTTGATGGAGTTTGTGCAACGGCGATTCTCTGGCAAGCAATTACCGATTTAGGCGGGGAAGTGTTGCCTTATATTCCCGATCGGTTTACGGAAGGTTACGGATTAAATAGACAAGGGATCGAAAAATTGGTTAGTCAGGGGACCAATCTTATGCTAACGGTGGATACCGGCGTCGTCGCTTACGAAGAGATTGAGTTTGCCCATTCTCTGGGTTTGGATGTGATTGTGACAGATCACCATTTAAAAAGCGATCGTTCCCTATCCGCGTATGCCATTGTTCACACCACTAGCCTATGCGGGGCCGGTGTTGCCTGGGTCCTTGCCTCCCAACTAAACAACCAAATCCGCCTGCCGGACGGGCAGGCAACTGAATCACTAAACAATCACCTTGACCTCGTTGCCATCGCCACAATCGCTGATATCCAATCTTTATTGGGGGCAAACCGCTCTTTGGTTCGGGCCGGTTTAGAGATCTTAAACAAAGCGCAGCGTCCAGGGATCGCCGCTCTTACCCGGGTTGCTTCTCTGAAACTAGGGGAGATTGGGAGTTGGGGAGTCGGCTGGGTTCTAGCCCCAAGAATTAATGCCATAGGACGGATGGAAAAAGGAATCGAGGCGCTGCGACTACTTCTAACTAAAAACGAAGTTGAGGCTGGTGGATTAGCCCACAAACTAGATGAGGCTAACGTTCGCCGCCATGCGCTTACGGTTGATACTCTCGAGCACGCCAAAACGATGGTCGTGGATGGGGAAATCATCGTCGTTTATGACGATAGCTGGCATGAAGGAATAATCGGTTTAGTGGCTGGCCGTTTGGTCGAAGAGTATGGCCGTCCGGCGGTCGTTATTGCTAAAGGAGAAAAAATAAGCCGTGGGTCGGCGCGTTCTGTTAACGGAATAAACATTGTTGAGCTTCTGCGCTCTGTCCCCAACGATTTGTTAGCAGATGTTGGCGGTCATGAGGCTGCAGCTGGATTTACTCTTGCCACAGATAAGCTGGAACAGTTCGTTTCCTCTTTAAAGGAAAAATCAACTGGAATTTTTAAAAACCAGGATATGCGCCCGCTTCTTAAAATCGACTGCGTTCTTCCGCTTGATAAAGTTGATTTAGAATTGCTTGAAAAGATCGCGCGCTTTGAGCCATTTGGGATCGGCAATCCAGAACCGGTTTTCCTTGCCGAGCAAGCACTTGTTATCAAGGAAGAGAGGGTAGGAAAGGAAAAACAGCATTTGAAGTTACGGCTTTCACCAAGCTTCGAGGCTCTTTGGTTTGGTCGGGGCGATCAACCGCCTTTTTCTCCCGGCGAGGAGGTCGATTTAGTCTATACTCCGAAGATAGATCGATTTAACGGGAGGAAAAAAATCACGTTGCGAGTCCATGACTTGAGAAGAAAATGAAAATGCTTATAAAGTATGCAGGATAAATTTTTGTTTTTTGGTTATGGGCCAACCAGAGACTCGAGAGTAATGCAGGCTTTAACCGGCAACAAAGACTTAGTTGGTCACGAGGCCGTCTTAAAAGGCTATAAACTTAATCTCCAGACATTAAACCAAGTACCAAAGTCCCCAAGGGAAATTCTTAAAGAGAGCTTTCCAGATGGTTTTGAATTTTTTGTAGTTTCTCCTGACGAAAATAAGGAAGTTGCCGGAACGGTTTGGGAGTTAACAGCGCAGGAAAGAGATCTTATAAGAGATTTTGAACTTATTGATCTTGGATGGTATAAAGATTCTAGGGGCAAAGCTCAAACTTCTGATGGGAAAGAATTGGATGTCGAGGTTGCGGCTTTGCGAGAAGAACAGAAAGTTTCCAGAGAAGTTGACGGAATACATTATGAAGTTTGGTTTAACTGTAAACCCGAAGATTTTATGAGGGTTGCAGAAAAAGCACAAAGAGAATTCCTTGAGAAGAATAAGAGTTGATAAGCCGGCTATTTCTTACCTGATTCAAACCATCTTTTATATTCTGGATCATCAGAAAGTTCGTAAAACTTCCAAGTTTCAAATAGGGACATCGGTGCTAGTTGGTAATTTTCGGCAAAGAAATCTGTCAACAATTTCTTGTTGTAGAATTCTGTAAATTCTTCCGTCTTCATTTGCTCAATATCTTCTTTCCCGACCCATTTAGATGATTTACTTTGTCCGCTTAAATTGGCGCTAGCTGCTTTAGCGGAGACAATAAACATCAAAACAGTTCTACTCTCGATCAAAAGTTCTTCTATCCTGATAACACCGTCGGGTTTGATATCTTGGCCAAGTTCTTCCCTCATCTTTCTTTCAAAAGCTTGGGTTAGAGATTCTTTTTCGAGAGGTTTCCCACCCGGTAGACCCCAATGCCCAGGCATCCATTCGTTTGTCTCAGGTTCCTGGATTAATAGAACTTTGCCTTCTGAATTTTGAATAACCGCTTTTATAGCGTTGACCTTTTCGTATTGATATCTGGGGTCAGGCATCATTTTATTTTACCTTAAGTTGTCTTTATCGCCGAGCCTACGAGGAGACAAGGTTCTCGATCGAAGCAAGAGGTTCTTACTAACGCTTATAATTTAGGTGTGCCAAATTTAGACGAACTGATTAAAAAACTAGAAGTCTATGAAAAGAATCCTGATATTGAGTTGGTTCGCTGCGCCTACAGCTTTGCCGAAGTTGCTCACTTGGGCCAAAAACGCTTGAGCGGGGAGGATTTCCTCCAGCATCCCTTGGCGGTTGCCGATTTGCTCACGGAAGTTCGCGCAGACTCGACGACTATTGCTGCTGCCCTT
>Ga0209542_10015439_pt1 | contig 12819 bp, 10 predicted proteins | sample RifCSPhighO2_01_FD_184028 | JGI IMG/M metagenome (GOLD analysis project Ga0209542, IMG submission 184028) | Soil microbial communities from Rifle, Colorado - Rifle CSP2_plank highO2_0.1 (SPAdes) (version 2) | ecosystem: Environmental > Terrestrial > Deep subsurface > Rock core/Sediment ...
CTCGGGAATTTTGTATTATTTCCGCCAGCTGGCGGACTTTTCTTTTTTATATTCTTAAACTTCATAAAGAGGGTTTACCCTCCGAAGCCTTGGCGAAGGAGGGCCACCTATCAATCATTATGGATTTTCCTCCGCCAGTTGCCGGATTAAGTCTTTGATAAATCTCTTCCGTCACAAACGGCATGAAGGGATGCAATAACTTAAGAAGGATTAAGTATAAATTATTAAGGATTAAGTAAGAATTTTTATCAATTCTATCTTTTACATCTTCTATGTATTTATCGGCAAAATCGTGCCAGGCAAATTCATACAGCGCTCCTGCTGCGTAATTGAAATTATATTCATCCAAATTTTTGGTAACCTTATTGACCAATTTCCCTATCTTCTTAATCATTTCTTTATCGTTCTCGTTCTTCGCTATTTTTTCCAAATCTTTAATCATTAATCCTTTATCCTTAATCCTTATTGCATTCATCTCAATGAATCTCCCCATGTTCCACAATTTATTGGTAAATTTTCGCGCTGCTTCCAATTTAGGATAAGACAACGCCTGATCATTTCCGGTTGCATTCCCGTAAATTAAGGCAAACCGGACAGCATCTGCTCCGTATTGCTCTACCAACTCCAAAGGATTAACAACATTACCTTTAGATTTGCTCATCTTTTTTCCGTAGGGATCATTAACCAATCCGTGCAACAAAACGTCTTTAAAAGGAATTTGTTCCTCATTTTTTTTAACGCCTTGTCTTCCTTGAATATAAATTCCCATCACAATCATCCTTGCTACCCACCAAGGCAAAATGTCGTATCCTGTTTCCATCACGTCAGTTGGATAAAATTTAAGGCAGCTTGTTGTCTTAAGAGTGGCATACGGCCATTGCCCAGAAGAAAACCACGTATCAAAAGTGTCTGGATCTTTTTTCCAACCTTCTCCCGCTGGCTCATTTTCCCCTACATATATTTCTTCAACTTTTCCGTTTTTCAGAAGACCAAAAGAATACGTGTAGATCCATGCTTTTGTCTTCTCGGTTACTTCTAGTTCAGGCTTATGAAACTTAAACGCTTCAATTAACTCTTTTCTTTTTTTATATGTTGCCCCATGAGCTTTGTCATCTAAAGGAATTTTGCCAACTACTGTTCTCTCTATATTAATAATTGTTCCGTACCCAAAAATCCTTTCCGTCTGACTATTCTCAAATGCAAATTTATCCCCAATTTTAAAACCATGATCGCGCAGCCTATATGTTTTTGTTTTCCCAGATAACACCTGCGCTTCTGTTCTTTGATGAAAACCAATAATAACAATGTCTTTTGTAGGTCTCCATTCCCTAAACCAGGCGGGAATGGAAATTCCCCAAACAATCTGGCGGGAAATATTCCAATCCCGGATGTTTTCTAAAAACTGGAAATATCTTTTTTCAAAACTCTTTGGATAAATCTTAATTTTGCCCTTTTTAACCGCATCAATTGCTGACTCGGCTAAAGGTTTCATCTTTACAAACCACTGTTCCAAAGGTAAAGGCTCCAAGACATTTTTGCATTTATAACAAAGTCCTACCCTATTTTGATAATTTTCATCTATTTTTTCTATCAATCCTTTTGTTTGCATTTCTTCAACAATTGATTTTCTTGCCTGCTTAACATACAGGCCTTCAAACTTACCGGCAAAATGGTTCATTTTTCCGTCAAACCCAATAACTTGTTTCATGGGCAAATTATGGCGTTTTCCTGTTTCAAAATCATTAAAATCATGTGCCGGAGTAATTTTGACAACTCCTGTTCCGAATTTCGGATCAACAGATTCATCAGCAATCACTTTAATTTTTGCCTTGCCCAAAACAGTTTCAATTTCCAATTCTCGACCAATATACTTTCTATAACGGGTGTCATTAGGATGAACAGCTACCGCAGTGTCTCCAAATTTTGTCTCAGGACGGGTCGTTGCCAAAACCAAAGGTCCATATTTAATATAATAGAGAAGGCTTTTGCGCTCCTCATGAACCACCTCTAAATCAGAAAATGAGGTACCATCAAAAGTGCAATAATTAACCAGTCTGTTCGCCCTATAGATTAACCCGTCAGCGTAAAGTTTTTTAAAAGTATCATAAACAATCTCAACAACGTTATTGTCCAAAGTGTACTTTTCTCTACTCCAATCCAAAGAAAAGCCTAATTTGCGAAGTTGTTTTTCTATTCCTCCCCTATTTTCATCAACATAATTTTTAATCATTTCATAAAGCTCTTCTCTTTTGAAATCTAATCTGGATTTACCTTGCTCACGAAGTTTTTTCTCAAATACAAATTGCGTTTCTATTCCGGCATGATCGGTTCCCGGAAGCCAAAGCGCGGAAAAACCCTTCATGCGATGAAATCTAATCAGAATATCTTCAACAACATACATGGCATGTCCAAAATGCAGAGCGCCATTGGCGTTAGTGGGCGGAAGAATAATGCTGTAAGGTTTGCCTTGGGGATTTATTTCCGGCTTAAAATAACCCTTTTCTTCCCAATCCTTATAAATTCTCTCTTCAACATCCTTGTGATTATAAACCTTATCCATGAAGCAATTTTAACACAAGCGAACACTATCTCAAAGTTTAAATATCAAAGGTCAAAAATAAATCAAAGATAAAAAAACTAAAACTACGAAAAAAACTTTGAAATTTAAACTAGGCTTTGACATTTGCGCTTTAATCTTTGATCTATAGATTATTCCCGAGGATTTAACGAAGAATTACCGAAGATTAACTTTCTACCATCTTGTAACCTCTGGTTTTGACTGTCTGAATTTCAAATTTTGCATTTTGTGATTTTAATTTAACCCGCAAACGGGCGACCAATCTATCTATTGCCCAATCGGATATTCCAACTTCTTCAACCTCTGCCCAGACTGCCTGAATAATTTGTTCCCTCTCACAAATATTCCCCACCTTGCTTTTGAGATACGTGAAAAGCAGATGTTCTTTTTTACTAAGCTCAATGCTGGAGCCGTTACTTTTAACCATTTGTCTTTGTTTTAAATAATGATTAAAAAGCGAACTAAATATTACATTTCTTCCTCCATCTTCAGCTACAAGTCCGCAATCCCATAAATAAGCTGCAGACTTTTTTTCTTCAGGACTAATTGCCTGATTTTTTTCTACTTTCAATAGCGTATTTTGCTCGGCATTATTCAAGCTCTCCCACAATTCCTCTGATTGAAGCATTATTCTTTCATCGCGGGATAAAAATTCAAGAATTTCTTGTTTATTTTTAAATATTTTTTTCGACTCATGAAAAGAGATCAACGCTAGCTGTAAATACTGTACGTATCCATCTACAGTTTCAAAAAAGGAAGTTTCCAGACTTGGAGGAAAAATAAGCTTATATCGTTCTTTGTAAGTATCGAAGATAATTTTTGTATCTTTTTTTTCTGCCGGTCTTACGTACATATTGCGGGCAAAAAGAGCAACTGATGATTTCGTAAAAACATCAGGCGCAATGCTTGTTAACCCCTTAAAGCTGGTAAAAATGAAAGAGACTTTTCTGTTTGCCGCATCCTTTACTCCCTGTAGATTACCAAAAAGTTCAGGAGTAACAATTTCTTTTAATCTATCGAAACGTATAAAAAATATTGTAGACAAAACATTTTCTTGGGTAATTTTAGCCAGGCTTTTCTTAACACTTTCTATAGTTAAGAAAGTATCTTTAGACTGCATGCAATCTAAAAATAATCTTTCTATGTATTTTTTTGTATGTTCTTTTAAGTCCGATTTCTCAGCACTATCTAAAATTCTTTTCAGAGTTAATATCCAAAAAGGAAAAACTTCCCGCTCAACCAGATCATTAAGATCAACAGGAATAAAAAGATGAGAATTACCATCGGCTATATATTTTTTGGCAATTTCTTTGTGGTTAAGAAAAAAACGGAGGAAATTACTAATTCCCACCCTTTTCATTCCAATCAGAACAACGCTGTTGCGGTTTTTAAGATGCTGTCCTAACGTTGAGGCATCTTCCTGCCTGAAAGAAATAGGATAAAGAGCCTCAATTATTGTGTTCACCATATAGTGACTTATTGTAATGGATTTCTATAGTTTTTGGCAACTACTATTTATTTTTAGTAAAATTAAGGATTAAATTTTTGTCTCCAATAATTTTTTCGGAATACAATATTTTACCTTTTGCCTCACTTGTCTTATTGGAATTTTTAACATAATTAAAGTAATCCGGATAAGTGAAAGCCAAAGAATAAGGGACGCTGTCAACTCCCGGTTGCTTGAAAAATCTAAGGTCGTAAGAAAAAGTATTTAACCCAAAAACATTTCCGGGAAGTGCATATTCCAATGTTATGCTTATAATTTTTCCGGCAGGAATTTTAACAAGAAATCCAAAAATATCCTTATCATCCTCCTGAGTTTTTTCAACTTCAAGTCCTTGAGGAATCTTGAAATTTTTCGCCTCATAGAGCAATGGATCGGTAACCGCATCTACAACATTTTGGTTGTTGCCGTTTATTGCTATTCTTAGCAGGGAAATATTTTTTGGCAAAATAATTCTCAGATAATTTTTGTACTCTCCTCCCGGCCAAGCCTTGCTTTCATTTCTGTAATTGATAGTTAACTCTTCTGCGATATTCCCATTATTTCCTATCGTTACTTTTTGAGATACTTGTCTGGAAATATAATAGTTGGCCTTATTGATTCCTAAATTCGCTTCATTAATTCCCACGAAATCATTTACAATCTCTTCGCTGTTTTCCCTCTCTTCCCAAAGCGAAGAAGACCAGCCGTTCACGGTAAAAATATTTTGAAAATTATCTTTAAATGCAAACAGCAAATGTTTTTGCAAAAGCGCATCTGAAACTGCCTGTGCAACTAAAAGGTAAGGCACTTTTTCCTTTGTTATTTTCGTTATTATTGCTTCATTAAGTGCTCTTAAAAAATCTTTTTGTTGCACTGAGCCAGGGAAAAAGTTTTTTGCCGTATGAAACTGTGTTCGCATATAAAAATTGTTTTCGTCAATAGTGTCTTTGTAATCCGCCACATAAACCGGCCCTATTGCGCGTAAAATACTTTTAACAAACGACATATCGACAGCTATTACTCCGTCTGCCTTTTGCCCTGTTTCAACAAATAAAAAATTAGAAGATGATAGAGCAGATTTAACAAAATCTACGTTAAAGTTGCTGTCCCTCATGTACCAATGCTGCTGTAAAAGATATCTTCTAATCGCAAAGGGCGGCTCTACATGTCCCCTCAACTGTTTGTCTGCGTCATACGCGTCATGCATTGTAAATTCTGTAATCTTGCCCAGGTTGAATTTCAAAAGACCATAGAAATCAATGATTCCTCCACCGGGCCTTAATTCCATATTGTTTTGAAAAAGAATTAAGTAGGTTTTTGGCCCCTTCATTCCCAGAATGTTTGGCATTACGTCCGAGGTATTAAATAAAAGTTTTACTAGAGGATTTATAATTTCTAGGTTTTGTAGGATTGCTGCGGGAATTTTTCCTTCTGCTTTCATCTTATTCAATGTAACAATCGAGCTTTTTAGATAATTTTCCCCTATCGTAAAGTCATTTCTTGGATTTTCGCTTTTGCCAGTCAGTATCTTGGAAAAATATATTTCCGAATTAAACGCCTGATACAATCCTTGGGAAACTTTATAGCCTAAGTCGAGGTCTTGCAAAAGTCTTTTTAAATTATTTTCGCGCCCCATAATTTTCGCCTGAAGAGAAAGAATGTTTGATGTTTGCTGCCCTAAATAAAAAAATGCCTGAGATAAGTGAAAAGAACTTTTAGCATGAATAAAATTGCCCTTATCCAACTCCCTTTTCGCATAATAAAGAGTGCTTAGACCAAAAGAAGAAAAAAACAGCGTAAAGACAAAAGGAGAAAGTAATAAAAATATTAATACCCATATTATTAAAAAGGGAAATTTTTTTAATCTCTTAGCATCTTCATGTAAATTTTCGTCCCTCACTCTTACTTTCTTCTTTATATCTATGCTTCGTATTTTTTGAGCAAGTAAATATTTTTCACCCAATAAATTTAGGCCATTGGAAGGATAAAAAACCTTCCCAAGTCTCGGATCATGCCTTACAAAATCTATTGTAATTTCAGGATTAGCTTTTTGAATCATGTGTGCTAATGAAAGCTCTGTCGGAGGATGCTTTGGAAAAATATAAAATAAAGAATGAGATTTGTGAATTTTAAATACGATATCTATTAATCCGTTTACCACATCCGTTAAGTGTATCGGATATGTTTCCCTTAGTCCTTCCCCTAAAACTTGTATTCTCCCTAATTTTTGAGCCTGATATATAAATTTATTTATTACCGATTTAAAATTTTCTTTTTTTAAAATTAATTCCTTGTCAAAAATATCTCCAAATATTACTACTTTTGCGCTATGGCACAATCGCAGAATTTCATCAATTGTATACTCTCCTTCCTCTGACAATCCTTGGGCAAAAATAAAATCCGAATTAACGCTTCTAGCTTTACTTATTATTCTGGGTAAGAATTCTAAATCCTGCCTTTCCTCATCAATAAAAATGATATGAGAATATTTGCTGTCCGGTATTTCAGGAAATTTTTTAGAAAAAGGGACATGGATTAGGTTTGGTTTTTCCATGTCTAGTCCTACATTTTTTCGGCTGACAAAAACTACGAAAAATTCTTTGGAAAGCTTGAGGGAAAGAGGCTCACCTATTAATCCCATCCTATCTATTACAAGAATAGAATTTTTGAAAAAAGAATGATTTTTAAAACCAAAAAAGGCAGACTTCATAATCCTTACACAAGCTCCCTATCTAACGCCTCATTAACAAAGGCATCTGCTTTTACGTTTTGCTCTCTCGGAATGTGTTTGTAGTAAATTGGCACATTTACTTGTCCTTCCCTATCCCGGACATCAAGAAGCAAATCTTTGAGACCTGCATTTTTAACCTTAAAAAGTCCAATTATTTGCGAGCAAACTAATTTTGAGTCAAGAAAAAAATTAATTTTTACACTTTCCGAAAGAGATTTTTTATTTTCTACTACCCAATCAAGCGCCTCGATCACCGCCTTATATTCGGCGGCATTGTTGGTTGCTATTCCGGTTGTTTTTCCAAAACCGGCAATTTTTTTATTTTTTTCATCCGCAATATAAACTCCTGTTGCCGAAGGTCCGGGATTTCCCCTTGCCCCTCCGTCAGTAAAAATATTTAAAACATTTATCATATTTTAAGTTTACCACATTTTCTTTTCGCAAAAAGTTCTACCATTAAGTTTTGCTCGGAAAGGTTGATTGGGATAAAATTGAAGGAGTAAATTGTGAAAATTATTTTGCTTTGGGGCGGACGATGAGGACTCTGTCGCGGCCTTCACCTTGTGACTCCGACACAACTTCTTCGTCTTTTTCCAATAATAAATGGACAATTCTTCTTTCCCAAGATTTTAATTCCGGAACCGCAATCTCTTTACCCTCAGCTAAAACTCTTTCCTTAGTTTCTTGAGCCAAAGTTTTTAAAAACTCTGTTCTGTTTTTTTTGTAGTCTCCCACATCAATTGAAATGCGGACAAATCTCCCTAGATTTCTGGCAACACACAGGGATAAAACCAATTGCAATCCCTCAAGGGTATCTCCATGGTACCCAATTACAACGCCTGTGTCTTTGGTATTTAAAACTATTTCTACGCTTTCTTCTTTGCTTTCTTTTGATTCAAGAATCTCAAAATCACCATCTACGTCCAAAAGTTTCAAGAGCTTCTCTGTGACTTCTTGAATTGTTTTTATTTCTTTTTTATCCATTCGCCTAATCCCCCCAAACCTGTAATTTTATATTGCTGTATGATACCAAAAATTGTAAATGTATTCCAGTACAAAGACAGTCCTATTGGGAAACTAAAAGCAAAAAAACCTATCATAACCGGAAATATAAACAAGGATTGGGTCTGAAAAGCGCTGGCAAAATCTCCCGCATCTTTTTTGTCAATCTGCGTTTTTTTCTCAATATCTTTTTCAATAACAGCAACCCCTGTTTTAGCAGGAATCATCATTTTCGAAAGAATAAACTGAAAAACTCCTGTTAAAATAGGAACTAGCAGAATTAAAGGTCCCGCCGTTGACATAAGCTTTGAAGGCATTTCCCCAAGGGGAAGACCGAAAAAAGAAGGGTCCCAAGTGTTCTGAAGTTTATAAAAATCAAAATAAGCTATCTTGTTAACCTCCGCGACAACAACGTCGGGTTTGAGAGTTACCATGCGCTGCAAAACCGAATAAAGAGCCCAAATAATCGGCATTTGTATGAGAACAGGCAAGCATCCCGCAGCAGGATTAATTCCATGCTCTTTGTAGAGCCTCATTGTTTCCTCCTGGATTTTTTTAGCATCACCCTTGTATTTTTCTTTTATTTTAGACAGATGAGGAGTTACTTTTTGCATTTTTGCCGAGGCTTTAAGTTGGGAGGTAGTAAGGGGATACATGACAAATCTGATTATGATTGTCAGCCCGATTATCGCAAATCCCAAAGCATATGGAATATGCGCAAATGAAAGCATTGAATAAATAGCTACTAAAATATTTATTATCGGGTGAACCAAAATTAAATTAAAAAAATCTCCCATAATTAATTCGTGAATGGCTGGCAACTTAAAATTCTGATTGCGGATTTCCGTAAACCCCGAAGGATACCTTCTTTGTTAATTGCTATTTTTGCATATTCGGAACAAGTAGGGGAGAGTCTGCACATTTTATTGACTCCCAAAATATTTTTTAATATTGATGACATAAATGCTTGATAAACATCGATAATTGAAATTAAAATTTTCTTCATCATTAATCCTTAATCATTAATCCTTATAACTCCTGCTTTTCTCAAAACGTTTTCTATTGCAAGCATGTTTTCTTCTTCAGTTTTGCCAGATATTCCTTTTTTAACAATAATGAGTATATCATGTCCGGCACTCATTTTCCCATACAGACTCCTAAGTGTGTTTCTAAAAAACCTTTTAATGCTATTCCTAACGGTTGCTCTTTTGTCGATTTTTTTTGAAACAACAATCCCGAACCTATTGATGGACAATCCATTTTTCTTCTCTTTCAAAACAAACTGGGGAACAGTTGTGAAATAAGAATTGTTAAACTTTATTCCGGGAACAAGACGATTTTCTTTTTTAAACATTTACGCGCTTTTTATGGAAAGCTTCAGCCGACCTTTTGATCTTCTTCTTTTCAGAGCTTTTTGTCCACCATGAGACTTCATGCGTACTAAAAACCCGTGCTTTCTTGCCCTCTTTACTTTTTTTAAGGTTATAAATTTTTCCACAAACAATAGTATAACAAAAAAATCTTCACATTGAAAGCTGTAAAAAAGATATGGTTATATCCACTTTCTCTATCTTGACAAAAAGTTATCCACATGGTTAAACTGCATGTTACATGGACGAGGAAAACAATATATTGTGGAAAAAAATTTTGGGAGAAATAGAAACAGAGGTTTCACGCGGTATTTTTATAACCCTTTTTAAGCCTACCGCACTTCTTTCCATAGAGAAAGGAATAGCTTCAATAGCAGCTCCGTCCACCATGGTTATCGACCTCTTACAAAAACGCCATTATCAGGTCATTAAAAAAACTGTGGATAAATATACCAAGATTGATACGAAAATAATCTTTGTTCCAAAAATAATCAACAAAGGGATCCGAGAAGATATAGGCGTTTCTCCGCTATTTGCGCCTGTCGAAAAAAAACAAACTCTAATAATAGGGCATCTTCCAAGAGTAAGAGCGGATTATACTTTTCAAACGCTTGCGGTATCCTCAAGCAACCAACTTGCTTTTGTTTCCGCAACAACAGTGGCAAAAAAACCAGGCGTGGCCTACAACCCTCTTTTTATTTACGGCCCGGTTGGTGTTGGGAAAACCCATCTCATGCAGGCAATTGCTAACGAAGTATACAAAAACGATCCTGATAAAAAAATCATCTATACAACCAGCGAAGAATTTACAAATGAAGTAGTAGAGGCGATAAGAAATAACGACACCGCAAGGATGAAAAGAAAATTTCGAAACGTCGATCTTCTTATAGTTGATGATGTGCAGTTTTTTGCCGGTAAAGACAGAGCGCAAGAAGAGCTTTTTCATACTTTTAATATCCTCATTGACGCTGGAGCGCAAATTGTTTTGTCTTCAGACAGGCCTCCGTCTGAAATAAAAAAATTGGAAAAGAGACTTTCCTCCCGCTTCGCAGGAGGTCTTACGGTTGACATAGAAGCGGCCGACTTTGAGCTAAGATGCGCAATTCTTCTTATCAAAGCACGCAGACACAACATTGACCTTTCAATAGAAACAGCTAAGAAAATTGCAGAAAGAGCGCATGATTCAAGAGAGTTAGAGGGCCTTCTTTTAAAAACAATTACTATTGCAGCCAATAGGGGAGTAGAAATTACCCCGGAGCTGGCGGAAAACACTCTTAGTCAAAACATTGATGAAGAAAAAAAATTTTTTCGTCCAGATGAGATTATAAGAAATGTTTGTGTTTTTTACAACATCAAAGAGACCCTCATAAAGGGACCAAAAAGAGATTCTGGTTTGGTAAAAGCCAGACAAATTGCAATGTATATTTTAAAGCAGGACTTAGCTTTAAGTTTTGTTGAAATAGGAAATATTTTGGGAGGCAGAGACCATACCACAATAATGCATGGGGTTAAAAAAATAGAAGGATTGCTTTTAAATAAAAATTTTTCTGAGGAAATTTTGGGGATAAAGGCCCTATTTGGGAACAGTGAGGGGGGTTTAAAAAAATGGTAATTTTATCAACCCCCAACACGCATCTCTTTTCCACAAGTTATCCACATGTTTCCAGCTTTGGGTTATTGCTTTTTTCCACTTTTCCCTATACACTACTACAACTACAAACCTTAAAGTTATAGAAAGAATGACCCGTTCGGTAAATTAAGGGTCATACGGAATAAAGCTGAATGTATGAAAACATCTTTAATTACAGAAAATTTGCAAAAAAAAATATTGTTTGTAAGTCACGCCATATCAACCAGAAATCAACTTCCAATACTCCTTAATTTTTTAATAGAAGCAGGGGAAGGAAAAATAACCATCAGCGCCACCGATTTAGAGATTGGAATAACAGCGGATATTCCCGCAAAAACAGAAAAAGAGGGATCAATAACAGTTCCCGCAAAAACATTCACTGAGATTTTGGGGAACACTTCTTCAAGCAAAATAAACATGGAAACAACACAGGAGGGATTGGCATTAACGGGAGAGGGAGAGAAAACAGTTTTTCAAACAATCCCAACAGACGAATTCCCCAAACTTTATAAAGATAAAGGTAAACAAATAATGGTTTTAAAGGATGAGGCAATAAAAAAAGATTTTTCAAAGGTAGTTTTTGCAGCAAGTCTTGATTCGGAAAGGCCAGCACTCTCGGGAGTCATGATTAAAGAGGAAAAAGATGGATTTTTGCTGGTTGCAACCGACGGATACAGGCTTTCTTTAAAAAAACAAGCTCTTCAAGGTTCAAAAAAAACAAAAACAGAAGAAATGGTTTCCATGCTTGTTCCCGCCCGCATTATTAGGGAATTGATTCAGATGGAGAAGGATTCGGGGGATGGAGATATGAAGGTTTATGCATCAAAAGAAAAAAACCAAATAATATTTTCTCAAGATGACACCGTACTGATTGGCCGGCTTATTGAAGCAGAGTTTCCAGATTATGAAAAAATAATTCCAACAGATTTTTCCACTAAAACAATTTTTGAAAGAGACAGTCTGCAGAAAGCTATTAAAGCAGGGTATGTTTTTGCCAGACAAACAGCCGGTATAATTAAGATGTCTATTAAAAAAAATAAAATATCAGTTTCGGCGAATGCGCCTTCGGTTGGGAAAAATCTGATTGAGGTTGAAGCAAAAACAACAGGCGAAGAAAATGAAATTGCCTTTAACGCCAGATATCTTCTGGATTTTCTATCAAATTCAACCAGTGAAACAGTGTCTTTTGAAATGAATGGACCTCTTAATCCCGGAGTTTTCAGAGAAGTGGATGATCCATCTTTCATGCACCTCATCATGCCCATCAGAGTGCAAGAGGCAGCGTAGAAGTCTGAATCTCGGTTTGAGTATTTATGTCTTCTGTTTCCATAGCCGGAGCACCCGGGGCGGCACCAGACGCAACAATTGCAAAAACAATAACCAAAAGAACAGTTATTCCTAAGGCGGCCAAAACATATGGGTTTGAAAGAGCGGCTTTTCCCGCTGCTTGCGCAGCCGTTTCCCCAGCTACTTTAGCGGCAGTTTCTCCTGCTTGTGCGGCGGCTTTTTTCCCAAAACCCCTTCTAATATCCATCAGATTATTAAAAGTGTTTATTGGATTAAATCCTCCTCCTGACCGTTTTTCTTGATTTTGCCCGCTTTGTTTTTCTTCCTGGGTTGGATCCATAAATTATTAAAATATTTCCGGTTCTGGCTTGTTGGGTGTAGGAAAATTATTCTGACTAATTGGGTTTGCGGGTTGAGTGTTTACATCTTGGGGTTGTTTTTCGGCAACGGGAAACTGCCGTGATGGTTCAGGAATTGGATTTGATTGGGAGATCGATTCGGTTGGGTTAACTTGAGGCGTGGATATGTCTTGCGGAGCAGTTGCTGATTGATAGAGAGCATTTCTTTCTTGCATCTCTTTTACCTCTTGCGGATTAGATGTCGCGAGCTCTTTTTCAAATGGGGCGGCTACAATCTTGACAACAACATGGCTTTGTCCGGCAAAGAATAATCCTTCTCCTACACCAACAGACATCAACAGTTCTTTTTCTCCTTGAGATAGATAAAAAATTTTAG
>Ga0209542_10015440_pt1 | contig 12819 bp, 16 predicted proteins | sample RifCSPhighO2_01_FD_184028 | JGI IMG/M metagenome (GOLD analysis project Ga0209542, IMG submission 184028) | Soil microbial communities from Rifle, Colorado - Rifle CSP2_plank highO2_0.1 (SPAdes) (version 2) | ecosystem: Environmental > Terrestrial > Deep subsurface > Rock core/Sediment ...
TAAAAGATTCCTATAAAGACAATTCTCATGATCAGCGAAGATATATTTTTTGTAGGATTTAGAGAAATACCGCACGGCCTCGAAGGCTTTCTAAATACGCAAGGTTATACTTTGGAAACCAGCCACGGTACAGGCGTACTCTATGAGCATATTGCTGGGCAACCAGCCCTATTTTATACCGCACCAATTGAAAAATCAGAAGGCGATGCCGTTCCCAACTGGAATAAGTCACCAGTGCCTGTAGTCGCAGAGATAGCGGTTAATTGCCCCATAGACGATTCAGATGCAGGAGTAGAGGGCGACAGAATAGCCACGGCACTAACAAGAAAGTACAATGGCGTGTTTTACGACACAACTCTCGATGAGTTTTTTGCAAAGGACGACTTATAACTCTCTAATTGTTACTCTATAATAGTAACATTTATATACTCTTATAGGCATAGTAAACTATGATACAAACAGAACTTATAGGAGAAGGCAAATATCAAGTTGCTCCACATCAGCAATTCGTTGATAGAAGCGGGCAGCTTGTTCGTATTGTAAGAGGAGAAAGTGCTCCCATACCTGTAGGAAAAGCATATGGGTTCTTTGATTGCAGAGCATCTAAAGCAGAAATAGAAAGTGAAATTCCAACTATTAGACGTCTTGTTAAAACGCCTAGCACATTAGAGCTTAATTTAATAGAAGGAGCGGAATTCTTAGAGGGAGACACAGAATTAATGCAAATTGCGGCTGAAGCCAGAGAAACAGGTAAAAAATATGTAATTGAGGCAACATTGCCAAAAGCAACTAATCGCCAGACAGCAGATGAATTAGTAGGGATATTAAATCAGGTTTATCAATTTACTCTATACCAAAATGACAAGTCATTTAGAGGAGAAATACTTTATAAAGAAAACGACGAGTATGTTTCTAGAAAATAAAAACTTAAAAGTTAATCAAAACACGCTGCTAATTTCATCCTCCTGTTTCTCAAACTGCTCTGAAGTCACAGGAATAGCGTCGTTGAGCGAAGGCACATCATTCACCACATCAGCGCTAGGGTGATAATCATCCTCTGGATTCGCAGGCAACGGGGTGTCCAGCGCTTGCAAAATTATCTCCTCCTCATTAATCCCCAGCTCTCCTTCTTTAGTTGACTCCAGCTTGACCGCACTACCAGCAGGAGCACCTGCCCCCTGGCCAATGTTCTCACTTCCACTCTCTAATTCAGCTATTAAAACAGAAATCTCGTGCGCAGCATCTGCATTCACAGAGATGCTATCAATTCCCTCTCCAACAAGAAAACGAGCCATCTCTAATTTGCTTGCCGCCTGTCCGCAAATAGACGTTTCAACACCATACTTCTTGCAGCGTCGTATCACGTAACTCAACGAGTGCAATACGGCAGGATGCATCTCACTATACAAATTCTGCACGTCAGGATTATTTCTATCTAAAGCCAAGGTAAACTGTGTCAAGTCATTTGTCCCGAAACTTATAAATGCCAGGCCTTCCTCGCACAGCTCGTTAATTATCTGAACAGCCGCAGGTGTCTCAACCATGATGCCTATTTTAACATTTGAAGGCATTACAACTTCCTGTGCAGCACTTTTCAAGCCCCTAACTTCCTCAACAGAAATAACTTGAGGCGTCATTACGCCAAATATCTTATCATGAAATTCATCAGCGACTTCTTTTATAGCTCTAAGCTCGGCCTCTAACAAATCCGCGTTCTTTAAGCTGAACCTAATTCCATGATCCCCAAGCATCGGATTGCCTTCAACTTTCTGAGGGGCGCCTTCTAGATGCTGGTACTCGTCGCTCCTTATATCAGACGTTCTAATCCAAATCTCATTGAAAGGCATAGCAATTTTCTTCAAACCTGCTGCAAGGACTTTAACATAGTCTTCTGTTTTGTTTTCCTTTATATACCAAACAGGATGTTTTCCAGAAATTCCTATGATTCCTTCAAGGCGCACAAGACCAACACTTGTCGCTCCGCACAACGCTGCCCTTTTAGCATAATCAGGCAAGTCAACAATTACCTTAATCTTTGTTCGCGTAGGCACTATCTGCGTGATTTCAACATGTTTTTCCTCGGCGCGCCCGTCTATCACTCTTCCAGTATAGCCGTCAACAGTCACGACTTGCCCCTCTTTTAATTTCTTTGTTGCCTCACGAGTTCCTACAACACACGGGATTCCCATTTCTCTAGATACGATAGCGGCGTGACTCGTAACGCCCCCCTCATCAGTCACAATCGCCGCGGCTCGCTGCATCGTAACCACCATGTCCGGATTAGTCATCATTGTAACGAGCACATCGCCTTGTTGCACTTTGCTTAACTCTTCAATTGTGTGAACAATTTTAACAGTTCCTGACCCAATTCCAGGGGAAGCGCCCAAGCCCGAAAGCAGAACGTTTCCCTGCACTTCTCTGCTGTCATCGCGAACCTTCGTTGTAATTGGTCGGCTTTGCACAATAAAAATCTCATTATCTGCAATCGCAAATTCAATATCTTGAGGCTTGCCATAATGCTCCTCAAGATGCCGCGCATACTGTGCCAGCCGTTTAATTTCGTGTCCGCTCAATACTTGCTGGCTCGAGCGCTCAGGCGTTAAATTTACACTAGCTATATTACCTGAAGATGTTCTTATAATCGCAGTATTCTTTACATTCACCTGCACGTCAATAATCTCAAACTCGCTGTTAACTTTATACTGGTCAGGTACAATTTGGCCTGATACGATTCCCTCGCCCAACCCCCAAACTGCCTCGATAACAATAGTTTCATCGTTCTTCAAAGGATTTTGAGAGAACATGACGCCCGACTTGTGCGAATTAATCATTTTCTGCACTACAACCGCAAGTAAAGCTTTGTCGTGTGCAAATCCCTGCTTCTTCCTGTAATAAATCGCCCTGGCAGTAAAAAGTGATGCGAAACACGCCTTAACTTTTTCAATAAGCATCTCGTTTCCCTTCACACCAAGGAAAGATTCTTGCTGTCCGGCAAAACTTGCTGATTCAAGGTCCTCCATAGTCGCGCTGGACCTAACTGCAACGAATGGCGGCTCATGTGAGTTTCTCAATATGTCAAGAGCGCCTGGCTTTGCTCGTGCAAACTGCTGTTTGTCAACATCAAGTATGTCGTAAGCCTCTAGAATATCTTTCTCTAAATCCACAGGCATCGCCGCATTTTTTATCATCTCTTTTATAAACCGTGACGCATCATTAAGAGAATCTGTATTCTCCGTATTGAGCCTCTTCAAGATATTTTCAATCTTCTCATCCAGCCCGGCAGAATCGATAAAATAATTGTATGCTTGAGCCGTTATAACAAAACCCGGAGGTATAGGAAACTTGAAGTTATACATCTCCGCCAAGCTTGCACCCTTGCCGCCAGCCACAGCAACATCTTTGTTCGAAAGTTCAGAAAACCACTTCACAAAACCCATCTCTTTACCATTCTCTCTATCGCCTCCTTTTTTATCCATATCTATAAAAAATGCTTGGAGTTAATAAATCAATCGGTGTTTATTTTAATGTCTTGTCGTTATGGATTATTCAATACCATGCTGTCGATACATTTCTCTTTCTTGCTCAAGTTTCTTCGCCAAAACTTCATAGCGTTGTTCTCGCCATGGCGCATTCTCAGGACCTCTAAGATGCGGGCGTCTCCAAATTGTGAGATAAATATTGCCCTGTTCATCTCGATATCTAACAGGATGACCTCTAACAAAAACGCGCCAATTGAGTTCCCACGACTTCCCTGCTTCACGTGTTTCTCCAACTTCTTCATCTTTGATCGTTATTAAGTGGAAAGGTCTCCTTGATGAAGGTTCTTCAATAAATTTTCCGTCATATTTGACTATTCGAGGCTTGCGGTTTCGCGCAACAACGGTTACATTATGTGCATTAATGTAATTAACTAAGTTGACACAGAGACGAGGCAATCTCTCGAGAGTTTCATGGTGCGGGATCTTTTTTGTATCTGCATATTCGTATTTTACCTGTTGCCCTTGTACTAATGGCTCTCGGTGTAAGGTCCATAAGGTTTCTTCACGTACAGGGTCAACAATAAAGTCACATTGGGGTTGTCCCAGCAATTGATATTCTCCACCCAGAAACAATCTTCTTTTGGTCTCGCCATTAACGCTAAAAGCTTGGAAATAGCCTGTGATGTTGATTAATTCTCGAGATAACGGGCTTCTTATAAAAGTCGTGTAGTTATAAGGTGTTGAAGCGAATGACACATTTTTATCCAAGTCTCCCAAAACCATTGAGCGTCTAAATTCAACATCTTCTTTTCTTTCATTAGTAATTGCATGTAAAGATAGACCTATTAATGAGCCATCAACATTACTTACAGGTACTCCGCCTTGGAGAGGTTCAACAAAATCAAAAAATAAATGTTCAAAAGGCAGTTGTTCGTGATCGATATAATCCCATGAATGAGGTTCTTCATCTACAAGGCTGTCTAAAGTTGCTGGACCTATTAAGATTGCCTTGGAAGATTGAATTGATCTTCTAAAATCTTGTATATCTTCCAGCCTATGTTGAATTTGCGCAGCTTGTTCTACTGTTTGAGACCGTAAGCGCATGAAGTGAGGTTTTGATGAAGAAGGGCATCTCTTGAGGTTGCTTTCGACGTTTCTTAAATTTGCTAAAAATTGTTTCTGACGTCTCTTTACATGTTGCTCACAAGAAGTAATATAATCTACTACTTCATCATAATGCCAAGGCCCATGCAAGCGTTTCTGCGCATCGATTTCCATAACTTTACTTTCCGTAGCAGATTCTTAAATCTTCCTATGTAACCTCTTTTAAATGACGTAAAAGATAGGTTTATAAGGGCATGTCCGTAGAGAAAACTATGACGAAAATTCAAGAAAAATATAAGGGAGAAGCGCAAAGACTCCTCGATAAACATAATGTTTTACCACAACTAGTAGATAACTATGGCACGCCTCTGCTCTTGGTCTTGGCAGGCTCGCATTCATTCGGATTCCCATCGCAGAACTCAGATTACGATGTGCGAGGCGTTTATCTTGCTCCAACAGAAAAGTTTCTTGGAATAAGAGAGCGTGCAGGAGAGAGAAACTTTGAATATATGTCTCCTGATAGAGGTCTAGACGTTTCGGTAGAGGAATTAGGAAAATTTATGGGTCTTGTCGCAAAATCTAATGGGGGTCGCGTAGAATGGTTAAATAATCCATTAACCCTATCTGTGTCTCCCGAATATCATACTCTTAGAGGTTTAGTAAATGACTGCGGAATAAGCAAAAGATTGCTCAACCAGTATTTACAATTCGCAAGGAAAACTTGGGAAGGTCAGAACGGCTTAGAAGGGGTAAAGAGAGACCTTCATGCATTGAGGGCGTATATGGTCGGAATTACCCTGGTAAGGGAAGGGCAATTGGTTTCAGATATAACTGATCTCAACAAAAGATTCAATATTCCATTAATTCCTCAAATGATAGAGCTCAAAGAGCAAGACGAACAATCAGCAGCACAAAGTTATGACCGACAATATCTTGCTCGTATGATTTATTCATTAGACGCTCTTCTTGCACGCTATGCGGTAAATTCAAGTCTGCCGGAAAAACCAAATCAATCAGCGCTTAATGATTTTTTAGTAAATTTAAGAAAAGCTCGCCTCTAAGCCGCCTCTCTTCTTCTCTCATCAACATATTTACTAACGAACTTTTTTAATTTGGTGTCGTCGTCTACAAAAACAGTCTTTACAACTCCCCCTTTATCTGTTAAGACGACAATACTCTGATACTCTCTCTTCTCTCCGTCGTTTCGGACGTGTAAAATTCTTCCCCCTATCTTGCCGCCTGGGGCTATATCTGCTCCATGTCTGTATATGTAAACATCTGTCGCTCCTCTCGTCACATCATCATCTGTAACATGCCTTAGCGAATAGTGCTCCCCATTGTCTAAGGCATTCTTGACTGCGCTCGGCATTAAATTTCTCTCCTTCATTCTTTCAATTGCATGCGGCTCATATACGCGTCCTTTAATAATAACTTCTCCTTCTCTAGCAATACGTTCCAAGGGCGATCCCAGTAGAAAAAGTACTACTCCCCCAACAACAAGCACCATTCCTAAAACAGACCTCGCCGCCAAGCCAACGTCTTCAACAATCGTAAATCCAGTCACGCCAATTCCAGGTAGAAGCAAAAGCGCAACGCCCCAAATCACAAGCGCTAATCCAAATCCCCTAAACAAAGCTCTTCTCATAACTTTCATACAAAAAGCCAATTAATAAACTTCACGTTCGACCAAAAAGACTTATAAACTCATCATGAACTAATTTTATATGGCAGATATTAAGGAAAGGAGTGTTCAAGGAGAAGTTTCTTCTCTTTTAGCAATACTAGAGAGAGAAGCAGCCAAAATAAGCTCGGAAGAATTAAATGTAGAAATAATTTATGAAACTTGTATAGATATATCTGTTAATAATAAAGGAGATAAAGAAAATTTCAGAATTACACCTATTCCCTCTGCAAACCCCCCTGCGCAATGGGAATTGAAATATTCCGCGAAACCTAAACGGGCTGAACAAAGATTTCCGCAACCACCTCGAGATGAAGAACCACTGTCAAGCCCGTTGTATAAAGCTCTTCGTGAGAAAGTTCGAGGTTGCCTGCCAATTTTTGCAGATATGTCTTTAACCTTTCCAGAGGTTAGTGGTTCATTCGCCCAAGTTGAAGAAATAGCCAGGTATTTCATATATTCTTCAAAAACGACATAAAACAACCCAATTAATAACCCCAGCGTTCTAAACTTGCTGTACAGCAGGCACTGCTTTTTCCAGGCGAATAAGCGTCTTGCACGGCAGCTTCGCCTTCGTCATAATAAGCGCGTTGCGGGCGATAGTTGCAGCACCTTCGTTCTCGCAATGAATAATAAATATGTCGCTGCCTTCGCGCACAAGAGCGGCTCTGCCTTCAACATCTCCAAAAGCGCGGCTCATTCCCGTAGACATTCTGTCCGCTCCAGCTCCAGCAGCTGCTTTATTATTTCTCAAAATATGATGCGGATGCACACGCAGCTCCAAGTAATATGTGTTAGGCAAACTTTCATCCAAAACTTTGGTAAGCAATTGTCGGCTTGCTTCAAGAGCATTGTCTCTGATTTGCACAACCTCTCCGGAGCGTAAATGAAGTGCGAATGGGTAAGCGCCTTTATTGTAAGCAGCAAAATTTCCCGCACTATACTTTACAATTTTGTTGTGCGGCACGACTTTTATGTAAGACTTGCCTTTCGCCCTAGATACGCGTGTATAAGGTCGCGCGTATTTCTTTGAGTACGCGAGTGCTTTTCTAAGTGCCATTATTCCTCATCTCCTGCATAAGCCCGAGCTCTCTTATAGCGCGCAGTTTTCCTAGATTCAATTCCTCGATTTGATTTACTTAAAGGAGTTTCTGCAATAACCATCACCTGGCCATCTGGTAAATCGCGAGCAATGGTTTCTAAATAAGTTAAATTGTGCCCGCGAACCACTCCATCCTGTTCATTCGCAAAGCGACTCCCGCTCTCTACCAACATCCCTCGCTTTCCTATTCGATTACAGACACGACCTTCATAAAATCTGTCTCGATCTAGACTTCCTATCTCTACTGGAAATGATTTTCCTAGGTCTTCATAGTCGCTCACTATAACAACACGCGAGTCTGGGTCTCTTCTCACACGTTGCCCGCCTACATGCACGTAAGTATGCTCCTGAACCGCTTGTAAATTTCGTAACATATTACTTCTTAGCTCCCTTGAGTTCTTTTTTCTCGCTCTTTTCAGCGTCATGTATTTCTATCTCAGTCGTGATAGCTTGTCCCGGCAGCCCGCGTTCAAATATAGCTCTCACAATTCCTTTATTGCCATGAGCATCAGAAATCTTTCCCGAAATAACTTTGCCCGCAGGACTTTTCCACGTCACGCTCTTGCCAGCCATCTTCTTAGCTTCCTCTCTACTTTTCAAATCAAAATCTAACAAGTAATGCTTCTCATGTATTCTATGCCTTCCGCGCCTGAACTGAACCACAATTCCCTTCATGATAGGGCATAGAAAAAGGGGTTTTTAAAGATGACGCTAACCCAAATTTAATCAATGTTTGTATCCAAAGACCTTATCATAATCCCTATGGTCAAAAATATCCATGACAAAAGCTATAATCTCAATCTGGTTTCCTGTTATAGTATAAACTAATCTCCATCTGTCTGCTAGCTCAATTCTCCATACGTTTTCCGCATCAAATTTCTGAATATATTTTGAAGGAATTTGTCTTTTCTTTACTTGATCTCCCGCAAAGGGATTTTGCTTTAACAAAGAACTTACTCTATTTATTGATCTTAGCAGTGTTTGATGAAATGAACTATCAATTCCCTTTAATTTTTCTTCTCCAACAATCCTATTCAACTCTTGGTAAATGTTATCTGCTTCTTCTGAGAGTCTTACACTGATTTCCTTTCCTTGAAACATTATATCTCTCTTGCATTCTCAATTGCCTTTCTCAATTTAGGACTTGGATTATAAATCCATAATATCCCCTTGTGGCTATCTATAATCATTCCTCTATTTTCTAAGTATCTTAAAATAAGATTCAATGTCTGGTGCATAACTTTAGAAGGCAATCTTCTCTTTAGTTCTTCTCTATCAATCATTGTATCTGCTTCTCTCAAAACTCTCTCCACCATTAACATGGTTCTCAAACTAGGGTAATGTATTATTTCCTTTTCATTGTATACTTCCATACAAACATCTATATGAGTTTATATATAAATCTTTCGTTATCGACCTTATTCTGAATAATTATTTATTCCAGTTCAAAAAGCAAAATGAATGTCTTCCTCGCCTTCTTTAACATAAATAATCGGATGTGTAACAATCAATATATTAGCATCTTCTTTGCCTTTATTCTCAAACTGATGAACTATATTTGAAGGAATGTCCATTTCCATTTCCTCAGAGCATTTAACTTCTCCTATTTTCTTAACCTTGAGGGAAGGAAAATCAAGTATTCCAGTTCTAAACTCTAAATGTTTCGGATTATTGAATCCCGTCTTTTCCCCCAAAACAATAAATGAAGAAGCCCCCTTTTCATGAAGATGAGCATCAGATGTTTGTCCTGCTTTAACCGTAGCTATAACTATCTGATAATCACTCAGCGAACCTATCTCCTTCTTCTGGAAACTTTCATCTATCCAGGACAAATCCAAATCAGCATGAACGGTTTTATTGAAATCGAATAATCTCCTAACCAATGAATTATCATTTTTAAGTTTGTTGTAAACCTTTATTAATATCTCATGGCGCTTAGCCATAATTGGAGGCATTTTTTTATATCTCTGTTCTGCCATCTCAAACAACTATCTCAAACTCGCCCAAGTGTTTCTTTAACGTATCCGTCACATGCGACCCTAGCTTCATATCTTCTTTCTTCAATCCCTCAGTCATAGCTTTTTCAAACTCCTTCGCATCGGTATCGACCAACGAGCCCTTGTCGATTTTCTTTATCTTCCCCTGTTCAATCAAAAATACACCGCTAGATGTCAAGACAAGCTCTGCTTTCTTGCCCCCGCCATAACTTAATTGCATTACCCCTCTTTCCATGACGGCAAGCTCTTTTCTTTGCGTGTATTCGATTAATTTATTAATCAAGTCCTCGGCGTCTCTTCTCACATTATCTATCTCATTTTGTGTCGTGCTCTTTTTCCCCTTAACTTTCTCTTTCAATTTCAAGACTTCTTTCATAATCGGCAGATATCTCTCAGACAGTTTCCCTTTCTTAATTAACTCGCGCTCAAAAAGTTCAATAAGCTTTTCCTTACTATCTTCGTGGAAAATGTTCTTCAGCAAAGAAAACATTTCGTTATAAACATAATCGGCGGTATGCTCCATAATCCTAGACTCCAACTTTTTCCTCAACTCTTGTAATTTTTTATCATAATCCTTCGAGTCTTTTAGCAACTGGTCTATCTCCGTGCCGGATATTTCTTTCAATTTTCCATGTTCATAATCTTTATACAATCCAACAACTTTCTCAAGCACTTTCAATTCTTTATTGTCCATAATCTTTTCTTTATCAATAAACTGCTTCTTAACTTCCTCAACAAGATGTTTTGGCACAGGAGGGGCTTGTCCAGCAAGCATCATCAAAGCCTGCGTAGGAGTAATAACCCCCCAATAAATATCAATCATAGCGTCCATCAATCTTCTCTTCACAAGCCCATCGTTTTGCTCGCCGTATTTCATAAATGTATCAACAGCTTCAGGGCTTGGCTTAATCTTCCCCATCTTCAATAACAATTTCCAAGGCAAGAACGTTCCCCTGTCGTACATCGGCACACCATCCCTGATAAATGTGAAAATAACGGGCGTGGCATCTTTAACAGACTGCCAAAAGTCAGTCAATAAATAAACTTGCACGTTCAAAATGTTCTTAACTCCAGCAAGAGCGCTCGCTTCTCTTATATAATCGTAAATGAATCCCCTTAACTTCTCAAGCAATTGCATCCTAGGCATTTTCTTCACATCTGTGTCATCAATGACAACAAAAGTATCGACGTCGCTGTCTTTGCCAGCTGTTCCCCTCACTAGCGACCCACCAACGGCATAAGTTGCAACATATTTCTCAAACTTGCGTAACACTAGAGTCTTATGAATATTAGCCACCCTCAAAGCCCCTAAAAATCCTTTATCGTACAAAGGATAACTTGAGCTTACTGCATCAATCATTTCAAATTTGCTATCGAGCCCATAGTTCCACACATCTACAGGAGTCTTAATGTGCACCCAAACGTTATGTTTCCCCTCGCTGATTAAACTAACTACTTCAGGTTTTATTTTCTTTTGAACATTCTTATACTCGTCTTCAGGAATAGTCATAAACAAGTGCAGGGGCTTGCGGGATACTTCTTCAGGCAGCAATCCTTCATCTTCCTCAAAAACTTTGAACGACTGAGCAGGCAGGATACTCAATGACAGAGTGAATGGAAATTTCTTGACAACTTTCTTCTTAAAATCTTCAAGCTCACTCTTTATTTTTTCAGCTTCTTTCACGCCTTCAGAACCAATTGGAGGTTGATTTGGAGGCATATACTTGTCAGCATGCGCCATCTGGTCTCCGAGGCCTAGTGGTTTTTTCTCACTCATGCTAAAACCACAAGAGCGAGGTATTTAAAGCTAACGTACTTTAGCGGGACATAAAAATGGTGGAACAAAACACGAGTCGCAAGTACCTGCCTGAGTTTGTATACGGTGCAATCGACGGCACAGTCACGACATTTGCTGTCGTTGCGGGCTCATTGGGCGCATCGTTAAGCCTCAGCGTTATTCTTATCCTAGGGTTTGCCAATCTTATCGCAGATGGCTTTTCGATGGCTGTAGCTAACTACTTGTCTGTAAAATCGCAAACCGAATTGCATCGCCGACATGGCGACTACCAGGAATACGTCCGTTTAGGCAAGCACCCATTCAAAACAGCAGCAGCCACATTCTTATCCTTTGTCGTAATCGGCTTTATTCCATTGATATCGTTTATACTTTCGTTATTTTTGCCTTTCGTCCAAAGGCACGCATTCATCTATTCAATAGCTCTAACGGCCTTTGCTTTGTTAGTCATCGGGGGTGTAAAAGCCGAAATCGTAAAGAAGCCCTTAATGCGTTCAGCGCTTGAAACCCTCGTCATCGGCGGTATCGCCGCTCTTCTTGCCTTCGGTGTCGGCTACTTCCTCAGGAGCCTCTTAATTTAGTGTAACTATTATAAAGTTACATTATAGGAAGCTTTAAATATCATTTATCAACCTAGTTTACATGGCAATAAAGGCAGACTTGCACAATCACTTGCAAACAAGCAATGATTTCACAAGAGTAGATTTTAATCGCGTAGTTAACGTAGCTTCAGCTCGTCTCGGGGAAGGAGGAATTCTAGGAGTTACTAATTTTGTCACAGATGATTCTCTGGATAATCGTTATGAAACATTATCAACAAAACCAGGATACGACCGCGATAACAAAGGCCGCGCGTTATATGTTCCAGAGAAAAAATTATGGATTGTTAAATCCCAAGAAGTTCCCACTTTAGTAAACGGCCACGAAGTCCATCTCCTAGTAATCGGTCTTCCAGAACATAAACATCTCAAACCAGGAAGACCCCTCGAGGACGCAATGAAAGAAGGGAGAGACCTCGGCGGAAAATTAGTGTTTGACCATCCAGGATATACGCACGGCATTTTACCCCATCTTAATCTAGATTTATCCTCCCGTGTAATGCCGCAAATAGACGGCTGGGAAGTCTTCAACTCAAGTGCAGCGCTAAACTTCGGCAATCTCCCTATCGTATCAAGAGCATTTCCACCAAAAGCCAACGAGCGCGCCCAGCATTACTACGAGAGCATCAGGATATCTTATCCACATATTAAGCCATTATGCAGTTCCGACGGACACTCGCTGGCAGAAATAGGCAGAGCATTTACAACTGTTCATTATACTATTGACAGTAAAACAGACGGCACAAAGTTGATGGATGAAATTTTTGAAGGAATCCCAATAGGACATCAATATCACGGAAAAGAATCACGCTTTAGAGCAGCCATGCACGCAGCAGCAGTAATAAAAGAAAACGGCTTGTTTAATACACTAGGAAGATTTGTGAAAAAGGAATAATCTTTATCTTGATACATGTGTAAACTTAATTGTTCTCGGCTCTGGACTTTTATCTGTCTGGACAGAAAGCTCATAAGATTCTCCTCCATTTAATCTTCTTATTTCTTCTAACCTTTCGCTTGCTATTACCCGAAAAGGCCCATCTTCCGCATCTATTCCTCCAGTTG
>Ga0209542_10015441_pt1 | contig 12819 bp, 15 predicted proteins | sample RifCSPhighO2_01_FD_184028 | JGI IMG/M metagenome (GOLD analysis project Ga0209542, IMG submission 184028) | Soil microbial communities from Rifle, Colorado - Rifle CSP2_plank highO2_0.1 (SPAdes) (version 2) | ecosystem: Environmental > Terrestrial > Deep subsurface > Rock core/Sediment ...
CCGCGGGAGCATCGCGCGACTACCTCGCTATTCTCGACAACTTCTGCTGGTCGAGCTCCAATACCCCCGAGCGATTGTATGAATTGAAAAAGTCGGCTGAAGCCGTATACGAACTTGCGACGACCTACGGCACGCCCTATATATCGGGCAAAGACAGTATGTTCAACGATTTCCGCGGCTTTACCGCAAAGGGTGAGCGCATTCACGTGGCCGCGCCGCCCACGCTTCTCATCTCCGCCATTGGTGTGATACCGGATGTGTCGAAGGCGGTAACGCTCGATTTCAAAATGTCGGGCGATGCCGTCTATGTCGTCGGTGACACGAATGACGAACTCGGAGCGTCGGAATACTTCGCCCATCTTTCTGATGTGAACAAGAAATCACTGCTCGGTACGCGGGTGCCAAAGGTGAACGCGAAGCGGAATGCAAAAGTGTATGACGCGCTTTCGGGAGCGATTCAGAGCGGGCTTGTCGCTTCAGCACTTGCCGTGGGTCGCGGCGGGCTTGCTGTGGCGCTCGCGAAATCTGCCATCGCAGGTCAGCTCGGTGCGCGTGTGAGCCTTAAGAAACTTCCCGGCGACGCCACTCGCGCTGACAGCATTCTTTTCTCGGAGAGTCAGGGTCGCCTTCTGGTAAGCGTTCGTCCCGATGCTGTTGAATCTTTCGAAGCTTGCATGAAAGACGCCGCAGTTCGCATCGGCGAAGTCGGCGGCACAGCGCTTACGGTGGAAGCGCCGAAAGCGAGATTCAAAACATCCGTAGCGGCTCTGACTGCCGCGTACCGCAAGCCCTTTCAAAACTGGTAATTATGAAAAAACCGCACGTCATAGTTTTCTCGGGATACGGTCTCAATTGCGAAGAGGAGACCAAGTCCGCGTTCAATTATGCGGGCGCTTCTGCCGACATCATGCACGTCAACGACATCGTTGCGCGGCCGGCCCTGCTCAAAGAGGCGCAGATACTTGCGTTCCCCGGCGGCTTCTCGTACGGCGACGACACGGGCTCGGGAAAGGCCTATGCCAATCGCGTGAAGCAGCACCTCGGCAAACACATCGAGAAGTTCCTCGCGCGCGATACGCTGATGATCGGCATTTGCAACGGATTTCAAATCCTCACGGGCGCGGGCATTTTGCCGGGCGCGCTGATTGCCAATGATTCAAACCGATTTCTCTGCCGATGGGTAGACCTCAAAGTCGAGGGAAATAGCCCGTGGTTGCAGGGAATTGATACGCTTAGTTTCCCGATAGCGCACGGAGAGGGTAAGTATGTCGCTGATGCAAAGACTCTCGCGGCACTCAACAAGAGCGGCTCCGTCGCCCTGCGCTATGCCGAAGGCCCGACCGCAAAACATTTCGCCCTTCCCGCAAATCCCAACGGCGCACTGGAGAATATCGCGGGCGTCACGGGCTACGGCGGTCGGGTGCTCGGCCTTATGCCGCATCCCGAGCGCGCAGTACGATTCACCCAGCTTCCGCATTGGACCTACCTCAAGGAGCGCTACATTCGCGACGGCGTGCCCGTGCCTACCGAAGGCCCCGGCATTGCAATTTTCCGCAATGCAGTACAGTATTTTGCCTAGCGGCAAATTCACAGGGGGAACTAATGAACGGCGGTGTCACGCAGCAGCCGGCTCACGAAGTGGGCGCGGTGGTTTTCATCAAACCGGTAGCCGAGCGCAGGACGCACTTCGCCTTGCCGGGCGATGACGATAATGCGAGCGACGTCCACGGGCACCTGCAAGTCCGCAGTGTCAACAGGGCAGGCGAATGCTGGTGGCCCGCCGTATTCATGTACACGCTCGCGCCCGACTCGAGGACGTCGGCCGTTTACATGGTTCCGGACCACGGCGTCGAAGCGCTATAGAATCGCCAATCCGGCAGACGAATTCCAAGGGAGGCCTCGCGGCCTCCCGTTTATTTGGTCTGGTACACTAGCCTTTATGAATGAGCGCACTGAGCCTAAGAAACGTAGGATGAGTACTCATGCCAGAGTGATGCTGCGCGGCGCCGAGGACGACACGTTCGCAGAGCGAGAGAGGGCTGATCATTATGCCTATTACGACTCGAGCGAGCAAAACTTCGATTTGTTCTTTGCCGAAGTGTTGTTGCCGTACAACAGTATCCGCAGTTATACGGAAGCACACTACGGCGAAAAGAAGGGAAAAATGGTGGCTGTGGAATTCGGTGGTCCCGCGCGGAAGCTCTTTGCAAGGATGGCCGACGATGGATTGCTCGGGCGTAGTGCAGGTTTCGTCCTGCACGATTCGCGTAGTGACTATGAAAAGACGCAAGACTCAGCACGGCACCACAGCGTCATTGAAGCCGATGTATTTTTCAAGAAAGGGGCGGCGGAACTCTCGTGGCGAACCGTCGAAGAATGGGTACGGCGAAACGGGAAGCCCGATATCGCGATAGAAAGGATGGTGCAGGGCGTTGATTTGATACGGCGCGCCGACCTGTATGTCGCGATAGTCAAACGGTGGCTCTCACAGCTCGCGGAGCGCGGGACGCTTTTGGCTGAAATCCCGCGGATGATGCCGCTGGAAGAGCGCAATAAAGTCGCACAGCTTCTCCAAGATGACAGCCTTCAAGGCGAGGAAGTTGTTTTTAGCAAAAACAAGACACGTTTCCTTTTTCGTCGCGCAGTATGAACAACGCTTTTCCATGGTACGTGCTCACCGGCGGACCGTGTAGCGGCAAGACGACGTTGATAGATGAATTGAAGCAGAGGGGGTATTCGGTTTTCCCGGAGCCGGCTCGTATCGTCATTGCCTCCGAGTTGGCGCAGGGGAAAACCATTCAGGACATACTTGCGGACCCGCGCGGCCTACAACACAAAATACTCGCTCACTATTTGGAACTCGAAACTGAAGCGCCGAAAGACCAGATACTATTTCTCGATCGCGGCATTCCCGACATGGTTGCGTATTATCGCAAGTTCAATCTTTCCAGCGATGAAGTGCTACAAAAAGCACTGGCGTCCGTTCGCTACCGGAAAGTGTTTCTGCTGGACATGATTGAATTTGCGAACGATGCCGAACGATACGAAACACCTCAAGAGGCCGCGATTCTGCATGAATTTATCCGCGAGGCATATACGGGCGAGGGGTATGACATTATCAAAGTCCCTGTAGTGCCGGTGCCCGAGCGCGCGGATTTCATACTCAAGAATCTTTGATACACTCTCCTGTATGAAAACCTTTGTCGGCATTGTGATGGGCTCGGATAGCGACCTCGCCGTCATGTCGGAAGTCGCAAAAGTGCTCGAACAGCTCGGCGTGGAAAGCGAAATGCGCGTACTCTCGGCGCATCGTGTTCCCGAAGACTTGGTGCGCTGGATAGCTGATGCCGAGGGGCGTGGCTGCAAAGTCTTCGTCGCGGGCGCGGGCATGGCCGCGGCGCTTCCGGGCACCGTCGCCGCTCACACGTCGCACCCTGTCATCGGCATCCCGCTCACCTCGGCACAAAGCGCGCTCGGCGGACTCGACGCAGTACTCTCAATCGTCCAGATGCCACCCGGAGTGCCCGTCGCGACCGTCGGACTCAATGCGGGAAAGAACGCAGGCGTCCTCGCCGCGCAAATCATCGGAGTGGAACATTCAAACGTTTTGCAAAACGTTAGAATGTTCAAAGAGAAGCAGGCGCAGGATGTGCTTGGCAAGGACAAGAAACTGCAGGAAAAAGGCTACAAGAAGTATTTGGAGGAGAAGAAATAGTATGGGCGATACGGGCGATTATCGGGTTTCAGTCAAAGCCGTCGTGTATCGTGAGGACGGAACAATATTGGCGATACGACGCAGTAAGACAGCGCCCACAAGACCGCTTCAATGGGATATTCCGGGCGGGGAACTGGAATACGGCGAGTCTCTGATAGACGGCGTTAGAAGGGAGACAAGGGAAGAGACGGGCTTGGAGGGGGAAAAAGTTGACTTGTTGGACGCGATTGCCAGATTCAACGACAAACAGGAATTTTGGACAGCGATTTGTTATGCGGTGAAAGCAGAAAATACGGACGTGAAGTTAAGCTATGAACACGATGATTATCGCTGGGTAACCCCCGAAGAATTTGAGGTTATCCAACCGTCATCCCGCAACACGGAATTTGTCGCTGCTTTTGCAAAGCGAAAGGATGAATTTATAGTATGAAATCTGCAAGCGCGTATGCGAAAGCAGGTGTCGATTACACAAAAATCGAGCCGTTCAAACACGCGATGATTGCGGCTGGCAAAAAGACACTCACGTTCCCGAACAAGCGCGATGTGTATATCAACAGCGACGTCCTGCATTCGCACGGCGGCGTGTTCGAGTATCGCGGCAAGGAAAAACATTTGTGGTGCAACACGCAGGAGGGCTTGGGCAATAAGAATTGGATTGCCGAATGGATGTATCAGAACGCGGGGACAGGGAAGACGTATTACGAAGGCATCGGCGTTGACGCCGCCCTGATGGCGGTCAACGACGTCATCGCGCAGGGTGCGATGCCGGTCGTGTATACCGACGAAGTCGCGGCGGGGGATTCGGAGTGGTTTGCCGACGAGAAGCGGGCGAAGGACCTTGCAAGCGGATTCCTCAAAGTTTGCGAGGAGGCCGGCATGGCGCTTCCTGCGGGAGAGTCGCCCGCTCTCAAGTATCTCGTCAAAGCCGAGCCGCCGGTGAAAAGCGCCCCCTCGCTCTCCGGTTGTGTCACCGCCATCATCGCGCCGGCGAGCAGGCTCGTCACGGGAACAAAACTGCAGCCCGGCGACGCGATTATCGGTGTCACATCATCGGGTATTCATGCCAACGGTATCTCGCTCGTCATCAAAAAGGCGCTGGAGTTGCCGGAGCAGTTTCTTACCAAGTTGCCCAACGGAAACACACTCGGCGAAGAAACGCTCATCCCGACCCGTTCATATGTGTCACTCATCGAGGCCCTGCTCGATGCGGATGTGGATATTCACGCACTTCTGCCGGGCACGGGGAGCGGTGTCGCAAAAATTGCCTTCGACAGCCGTCCCGCCACATACCGCATTCGTAGTTGGGTAGAGGTGCCACCACTCATGCAATTTATGCAGAGCATCGGCGTTTCGCTTGTGGATTGTCTCAAATCGTTCAATTGGGGCGTAGGGTACTATGTGTTTATTCCGCGCAGCGAAGTTGAGCGCACACTCGCGCTCGGGCGCAAAGCAGGATATGAATTATCAGAAGTAGGAGTCGTCGAAGAAGGCGAGCGGCAGGTGATTTTTGAACCCGAGAACATCACACTGCCTCCACCAGGAGAATGAATATATGACTGAAGTACTGAAGGAGACAAATTTTACGAATCTGGGCAAGAAAAAGACGGGCAAGGTGCGGGATATTTATGATTTGGGAGACAAGCTGATTCTCGTGACGACCGACCGACACTCGTCGTTCGACCGCATCATCGCGCATATTCCGTCCAAGGGGCAAGTGCTCAATCAAATCAGCGCGTGGTGGTTTGAGCAGACAAAAGACATTGTGCCGAATCAGGTGCTTGCGGTGCCCGACGAAAATGTGACTGTCGCCCAGAAGTACACGATGGTGCCGGTGGAAGCGGTGATGCGCGGGTATCTCACCGGTGTTACCGATACGGCCATATGGACGCGCTACCAGAAAGGGCAGCGGGATTTCGGCGGTATCACGCTCCCCGACGGTATGAAAAAGAATATGAAATTACCTCGTCCGATATTCGACCCGACGACCAAGGAGGATGCGCATGACCGAGCCATCACGCAGGAGCAAATGATAGAGGAAGGCCTCATTACGAGAGAGCTGCTCGATGAGCTGCGGGAGACGGCGACGAAACTTTTCTTGCGCGGGCAGGAAGTAGCGGCGAAAAAAGGCCTCATTCTCGTGGACACCAAGTACGAATTCGGTACCGACCCCTCGACATCGCTCGGGGCAGGCGATCCCGGAAAGCTCTATTTGATAGACGAAATCCACACGCCCGATTCATCACGCTACTGGCAGATAGATGGTTATGAGGAACGTTTGGCAAAAGGTGAAGAACCTAAAAACTTCGACAAGGAATTCCTGCGTTTGTGGTTCAAGGAGAATTGCGACCCGTACAAAGACGCGGTTTTGCCCGAGGCGCCGCAAGAGCTTGTGGAAGAGCTCTCCCGCCGTTACATTCAAATGTTCGAACAAATCACGGGCGGGAAATTCTTACCGGGAGAAACGCCAATTGCATCACGAATTGAAAAAAACCTGAGAAAGTACGCAGCTTGACCCTCGGCCGGCACCGGTATATACCGTCTGTAGTTGTGTCGTGTGAGGCGCAACGATGAAAGGGGACTGAGTCCCTGGAAAGAGGCCACCATGACTAGTCATATCTCGCAGTTCCTTCCCAAGGTAAGTATCAATCCCTTGGTCGCATCGCCGTACGAGGCCGCAAAGACGGCGGTGTTGAACACAGACGGGCGTATCCCTGAGACGATGCGCACGCATCTGTCTGCGGCGAATCTCGTCGTCGCGGCCGCGGTCGATGTCTTCGAGCGGGTCCTATCGCTAGCGGAAGTCATCAAGGTGAACTTCAGCGAAGACGGAGTCGGACCGATGCTCCGCTGTGAGGTGGTCATCATTCATCCGGGAACGGGTGAGAAGGAGACCGTCTCCGCGACGTGTCGAGTTGCTGGCATCGGTAGCCCTCTGTTCAAACCCGAAGAGATTGCCGAGTCGGTCCGCAAAGACCTCAAGAAAAGTCTGTCCGGTATCCGCTCACGGTGGACGCAGGCTCAAACTGAGCTCGGAGTCACGGTCGCGAGCGCGGCGGCCCTGATGGATGCCTAGCTGATAAAGGCGAGCGAGTGCGGCGGGCGTAAAGCCCGCCGCGTTTCTTTTATTCATAAAAGGTGTAATCTTTGCTCACTATGCCGTTTGAACCGTTGACTGCTGTGAGCTCTGTGGACGGGCGATACCGCGATACCGCGGCGGCGCTCGCGCTGTATTTCAGCGAGTATGCGCTGATGCATAAGCGTTTGGTCGTTGAGTGCGAATATCTGGTTGCGCTCTCCAAGACACCCAAGACCGGCGTTCGACGCTTCAGCGACAATGAGGTCCGCATGCTTCGAAAGTTGCTGAACATATCACTCGAAGACGCCCGCGCCATCAAGGCCATCGAGAAAGAAACGAATCACGACGTAAAGGCGATTGAATATTTCATCAAGCAAAAGCTCGAGAAAACCTCGCTCGCCGATGTCGCCGAGTGGGTGCATTTTGCGCTCACGTCGGAAGACGTGAACAGTGTCGCGCACGGATTTGCGCTCCGCTCCGCTCTCGAGGCCGTCATCCTGCCCGCATTGCAAGAGGTAGAGCGTGCACTTATGGCGGAAGTGAAAGCGCACGCAAAGACGCCGATGCTCGCACGCACGCACGGACAGAGCGCCAGCCCGACTACATTCGGCAAAGAGATGCGTGTATTCGTCGAGCGTTTGCGCAGACAGGTGGAGATGCTCAAGACGGGTTCAGTCCTCGTGAAATGGGGAGGGGCGACAGGGAATTACAATGCGCATGTCGCGGCTTCGCCCGAGGTGGATTGGCTCGCGTTTGCGAAGAAATTCGTGAATGGTCTCAACACGGGAATGTCCGGAAAAAAGTATCTCATCAAAATCGCTCTCAATGAGGTCACGACGCAAATCGAGCCGCACGATACGTACGCGGAGATGTTCGACAACATGCGCCGTATCAATACGATACTCCTAGATTTTTCGCAGGATATGTGGCGCTACATCAGCGACGGGTGGGTCGTCCAGAGGCCAAAAGCCGGTGAGGTGGGCTCGTCTACCATGCCGCACAAAGTGAATCCGATAGATTTTGAGAATGCGGAGGGCAACCTCGGCGTGGGGAATGCTTTGTTCGAGCATTTCTCGCGCAAGCTCCCCATATCACGCCTCCAGCGCGACTTATCGGATTCAACGGTCAAGCGCACGTTTGGCTCAGCATTCGCGCACTCGCTTATTGCATACAAATCACTCGTGCGCGGCATGGGGAAGGTGAGTGTGAATAAAAAGGCGATGAGGTCAGACCTCATCGCGCATCCCGAAGTGCTCGCCGAGGCAATACAAACCGCATTGCGCCGCGAAGGTGTGGCCGTCCCGTATGAAAAGCTCAAGGAGCTCACGCGGGGGCGGCAGGTCACGCTCGCCGATTTCGCAAAATTCATCAACGGCCTCGACATCAGCGACAAAACAAAAAAGCGCCTCAAAGCGCTTCGGCCGGAAACTTACATTGGTCTCGCGGCATCTATTGCTTCTCGGTAAAGTCCTTGTCAGTAAGCATTAGAAACGCTAGCGCATAGGCTAACTGTTGTTCGGTATATGTAACGCCCGTGCCCAGGTCGGGCAGTGAACGAAAGTAAGCATGAATCGTTTGCGGGGGCTCAGTGGCCACATACTTGCTTGCTTGTCCAAGAGCCGCAATATATTCAACATAGTCGGCCGCGGCGACTATGTCCTCGGCCTTTTTCCGGTCCTCTTTGATCAGCTCAAGAGAGCCTTGTTGATTGGGTAATTCAGTACTTTCCGTACTGCGAGAACCTTTCCACGGAATGCGTGGTATTTTCGAATCTTTATCGTGCGGCATACTCCTATTGTTTCAGACCCAAGCCCGTGCGAATGAGGTACATGTTGATAGCGACGAGCGCCACTATCATGCCTATGAGGACGGCAAACGAAATCGAGAGCGCGATGTCAACGATACCGAGGAAGCCATAGCGGAAGCCGTTGATGAGGTAGAAAATTGGGTTCACATAGGTCACGTATTGCGCTATCGCGGGCAGGGAGTGGATGGAATAGAAGACGCCACCGAGGTACACGAGCGGCGTGAGCACAAACGTCGGCACGATGTTGATGGCGTCGATGCTTTTGGCATATACGCCGTTGACCAGCCCCGCGAGCGAAAAGACGACCGCCGTGAGGATGGCGAATATAAGAATTACCAGCAGGTTGAAAATGGAGAGATGCAGTCCGGTAAAAAATACCGAGATGAGAAGTACAAGTGCGCCGACGAGCACGCCGCGGATGACGCCGCCACCGACGAAGCCCGCAATGATGAGCCACGGCGGCATTGGAGAGACGAGCAACTCATCAATAGAGCGCATGAAGAACTTGGACTGGAAAAAGGTGAACGAGCTGTTGGCATAGGCATTGGTGACGATAGCGAGCATCACGAGCCCCGGTACGACGAACGACATGTAGTCGACTCCCTGCATTTGCCCGATGCGCGAGCCGAGCAATGTGCCGAAGATAAGGAAGTAGAGCACCGAGGTGATAACGCTCGGGAGGAATGTCTGCACCCAAATGCGGAACATGCGGACGATATCCTTGCGGAGCATGGTGTAAAACGCAGTCCATTGTTGATAGGCGGGCATACTATTTTTCTTTGGTGAGGTCCAAGAAGACTTCTTCAAGCTTGCTGCCGCGATAGCTACCGGTGGCCTGACCCTTGTCATCGTGCATGGCGAGGATTTCCTGCATGCTGCCATTGGCGACGATTTGCCCTTTGTTGATGATGGCGACGTGCTTGGCGAGCTGTTCGGCTTCTTCGAGGTAGTGCGTGGTCAGAAGCACGGTGAGGCCGCCCTTACTTAGTTTGGTGAGGTAATCCCACATAGAGCGGCGCAGTTCCACGTCCACTCCTGCAGTGGGCTCGTCGAGGATGAGGAATTTGGGCCGGTGCACGAGCGCTCGTGCAATCATGAGACGGCGCTTCATGCCGCCCGAGAGCTGCATACCGGTGCCGTGCATCTTGTCACCCAACCCGAGATCTGTGAGCAGTTCCTTGGCCCGCGGAATGGCCTCGTGGCGTGGAATGCCGTAGTAGCCGGCCTGATTGACCACGATGTCTATCGGCTTCTCGAATGGATTGAAATTAATTTCCTGACCTACGAGACCGATAAATGTCTTCGCTACTTCCGGCTCTTTGTCTATATCGTGGCCGAAGACTTCGACCGTGCCGCTCGTCTTGTTGACGAGGCCCGTCGAGATACCGATTATCGTCGTTTTGCCCGCGCCGTTGGGGCCGAGGAGTGCGAAGAAGTCGCCTTCGGGAATCTCGAGCGACACACCGCCGAGTGCTACGACGCCGTTGCTGTAGGTCTTTTTGAGGTCTCTGATAGTGAGAGCGTTCATGTAGAGCGACTAGTGTAACACAACAGCCTAATGGCCCGACGAATCCCATTCCGTAATGCCGTATGCGGCAAGCTTTTCGCGGAAGAGCGCCTGTATTTTCTCCAATCCGGCCTCTGTCTTGGCCTCGAATCGTAGTACGAGCGTCGGAGTATTGGATGAAGCGCGCACGAGGCCCCAGCCCTCGTCGAAGTAGACGCGTGCGCCGTTGATGTCCACGACGCGGTAGCCCGCCGCCTTGAAATCGGCAGTGAGCTTGTCGACGATGGCGTATTTCTCTTCGTCGGTACTCTTGGCCTGAATGGTCGGGGTGGAGACGTAGTACGGCGTGTCCGCAACTATTTTGGAAAGAGGTGCATTCTGCGTCGAAAGATATTCGAGCATTTTGAGCGCCGCGAAGAATGCGTCGTCGAAGCCGTAGAAATCCTGCGCAAAAAAGATATGTCCGCTCATTTCGCCGGCGAGCGCGGCGCGCTCGCCGGAGAGCTTCGCCTTGATGTACGAATGTCCCGTTCTGCACATGATTGGCACGCCGCCGTGCGCCGCGATGTCTTCGGGGAGTGCCTCGGAGACTTTGACATCGAACACTATTTTGGAGCCGGGCTCTTTCGCAAGCACGAGGCGCGACAGAAGTATCAAATAACGGTCAGGCCAAATCGTCGCGCCTGTCTCATCGGTGAGCCCCATGCGGTCGCCGTCGCCGTCGAACGCGAATCCGATATCGCACCCGTTCGCTTTGGTCTGTGCGCCCGTGTCCTGCATCATTTCAGTACCGTCGGGGTTGGCGGTGTAGTGAGGATACGTGGCATTCACCTCGGTATAGCGCTCGACGACTTCGCACCCCGCTTTGCGCAGGAGTGCGGGCGCGAACAGTCCCGCAGTGCCGTTGCCCGTATTCACCAGTAGTTTGAATTTCTTGCCGATTTTCACGCGCGAGAGCAAGTCGCTCATGTACAGCTCGGCGACATCTTCTTTCTTATAGTCCCCGTCGCCCGCAACATATTCTTCTTTCTCGATTATCGAATACAGCTCTTGCACTTCTTCGGCGAGCAGGGTCTTGGCGAGGCCAGTGCCGAGCTTCACGCCATTCCAGCCCGCGGGATTGTGGCTCGCGGTGACCATCACGAGCCCTTCGATATTGAAATGGAATTGCGCCCAGTACGACATCGGCGTCGTCACCGTCCCGATATCCACGACATCGATACCCGATTCGCGTAGCGCCTTGATGGCACTCGCGTGAAATGCTTCGGATGTGGCGCGAGCGTCATGACCGACTATCGCGTGCGCGACATTTTTCCTGCGGAGAATCGCCGCGAAACCGCGTGCGATGTGGTAGATGGAGTCCTCGCTGAGTTCATCGGCGGACTCGCGTCCGCGGATATCGTACTCGCGGAACATCGTCTTTTTGAGCGACGCCATACGGTCTCATTATGGCTTCTATATCCGACTTTCCCAATAGGATGCGGATGCGGCTACGTAGTCGGCGACGCGACGCTCTGCGGCAGCTACGAGGCGAACAACGAGTTCTTCTCGAGCGCTCTCCGGCGAACCGCTCTTGATGAATACTTCGAGCGCATCGACTTGCGCAGGGTCAGAGAGCGTCAATCGCCGTCCTTTCGCTGCGGCGCGCAGGAGCGTCGGACCGCCTATGTCAGTTTTATCAATAACGTCGTTAGGAGTTGATGAAGTGTCGGCTATCGCTTGCTCAAGAGGGTAGAGGGTGACATAGACGAGGTCTATGCGCGGAATACCAAGCTTTTCAAGCTCCGCGGCATCCTCGTCGCGCGAAAGCAAGCCCGCATGGATTTCTCGGCTAAGGGTAACCACACGATGCCCCAAAATCGGCGCGCCGACGATTTCCGCCACGTCGCGACAGGCAATCCCATTTTCATTCAAGTATTTGGCCGTCCCCGCCGATCCCAAAAGAGCCCATCCCGCCCCCGCGAGCATTTTCCCCAGCCGCACCAGCGTCTCGTCTTTGGTATAGCTAGCCAACAGCGCGGTTTTCATGCGCGGATTGTAGCAAATATACGGTGTTCCCCAAGACCGAATATCTGCTAAGCGGTGACGTTCAAACGTTTTGCAAAATGTTGCAATGAAAACTGTTGTAGAACGGGCGGTGGATAACGCACAAGAGGGAGGTGGCCGATGGTACAATTCTTTTCATGGATTTTGCACGAGGCCGCAATTTGCCGGTTGCGATAGGCGGGGCGCTCGTTCTCGTTATTATTGCGGCAGTGTATTTTTTCTATACCCCGCCAGAGCAGAGTGCTCCGGCACCCGTACCCGTCGCTACCACCACCGACACCGCGGTAGACGTATCGGCCGAGGTCGGGGGAGCGGTTGAAACCCCCGCAGACAAGCTGCCCGAAACGAATCCGTTTTCGGACTACAAAAATCCGTTTGAATAGTATGACGCACGAATCAAACCTCACGGCGGTAGGTGCCCTCGGCGCGGTGGTGCTCGGCGCGCTCTTCGTACTCTCGGCGGCGCTCGCGAACGCGCAAGAATCCACCATCACATTCCCCGTACCCGAGCTCGGCAATTGTGCAAGCAAGAGCAAGTGCCGTGCATACTGCGACGACCTCACACATGTCAAAGCGTGCGTCGCCTTCGCCGAGAGCCACGGGCTCATGAGCGCCGAGGAGGCGCGGCAGGCGCGGGAGTTTGAGCGGCTCGGCGGCAAAGGTCCGGG
>Ga0209542_10015442_pt1 | contig 12818 bp, 9 predicted proteins | sample RifCSPhighO2_01_FD_184028 | JGI IMG/M metagenome (GOLD analysis project Ga0209542, IMG submission 184028) | Soil microbial communities from Rifle, Colorado - Rifle CSP2_plank highO2_0.1 (SPAdes) (version 2) | ecosystem: Environmental > Terrestrial > Deep subsurface > Rock core/Sediment ...
AATAGGTGCAACTATTTGAGCGTTATGTATTTTGGCTTGGGCACTCTCAACACTGGCCTCTACTGCTTTGACCGCAGCTTCTTGAGCATTCAAATCTTCCGGAGCTGAAGTCCACGCGGTGTAAGCGGTCTGCAGCGCTGATGCAGATGTACTCACTGCCTGCGCTGCGGTATTGATGGTTGTCCTGTCCGTATCTATTTCACTCTGCGATGATCCAGAATTATTCGGGTTCAAATTTGCAGTTATGGTACCAAGATTATCAAGAAAGATAGCGATAGAAATAATAGCATCGTTCCCGATCTCTTTGGTATAGTTTATTGTTTTACTATCTGATAAGATATTGAGATTCGCCAAATTATCTTTCCATTTTTTGAGTTTTTCTCCGACGATAAGACGCTCTGTCTCTATAGATCTCTCCTCGTCTTGATTTTGAGTCCTGATTTTAATAACAGGATTAACCGAGACACCATTGGTAAAAATAGTGTCAGCATATCGAAATACAGCGGTCTCTGTTTCTAGATATGCATCGCGCATGGCGATAATGAATGCTAAGGAAGCATCTATAGGTTTCGTACCATTTTGGAGTGCCTGAAGTTTTGCTTGTTGCTCTAGAACACTAGCCTGCGCTTGATGAAGTCCTGCCACAAGATCGTTTGTATTAAGTTCTGCCAGTACCTGTCCAGCCCACACCTGTTTTCCAAGATCAGAGTAAGTGCGGGAGATGATGCCACTACTGCCAAACGTCAGAGAAACGCTTTCTGCAGGTGTAGTATTGCCGGTAATAGAAACCGACTCATCAATAGATCCGCGCTCCACCGTGACAAATTGATATGTTTGACTACGATAAAAAAATAGGAAGTACCCGCCAACCCCAAGGACAATCAAGATGATTATCCAAAGTACCCACTTGGATTTTAGAAGACTTGATATTTTATTAAAAAATGTTGGCATATATTTTTATTATAGTCGTTCTATTTGGCGATTATACTAAATTTATAGGTATTCTGCTAACGGACATGAAAATCAAGCTTATATTACTAAAAATATTGATAAGTGCAGAAAAACAGGTAAAATTCGGTTTATGCCAGAAAAAAGTAAAATTTTAATTGTATTAGGACCGACTGCAAGCGGCAAAAGTGGTATTGCCACCGCTTTAGCTAAAAAATTTAATGGTGAGATTATTTCAGCCGATTCGCGGCAAGTCTATAAAGGGCTTAATATAGGCACCGGCAAAATAACAAAAAAAGAAATGCGGGGAATGAAGCATCATTTACTTGATGTCACCAACCCTAAAAAACGCTTCACGGTCTCTGAATATATAAACTTAGCAAATCGTGCAATCGCACAAATCATTAAGAGAGGTAAATTGCCGATTGTCTGCGGCGGTACCGGTTTTTATATTGACGCGCTTTTGGGAGACAAGCAAATACCAGAAGCCCCGCCAAATCAGAAACTTCGAGAAAAATTGGAGAAAAAATCAGTGGACGAATTGTTTGAAATTTTAAAAAAATTAGACCCAGAAAGAGCAAAAACTATTGATAAGCAAAATACTAGACGGCTGATAAGAGCGATTGAAATATGTAAAGCTTTGGGGAAAGTGCCCCCACTTCGCCAAGGCTCCGCGGGGCAAGCAAAATATGAAGTATTAAAAATAGGAATAAATATTCCAGAAATAGAATTAAAAAATAGGATAAACAAAAGAATAGAAAAATGGTTTAAAGGAGGACTCTTGAAAGAAGTTTTAAATTTACATAAAAAAAGTCTGTCTTGGAAAAGAATGTCCGAAATAGGTTTGGAATATAAAATCGTTTCCCTATTTTTACAAAATAAACTATCTAAAGAAGAGATGATAAAAAGAATGCAGATAGAAACCCATCAGTATGCTAAGCGCCAAATGACTTGGTTCAAACGCGACAAAAACACTATTTGGCTCCCACCAAAAATAAGTCTGATAGAAAAAGAAGTAAAGAGGTTTTTGAAAAAATAGTTTTCTGTTATACTGGCTCTCAAGGGTCTATAGTTTCAATGGTAAAACATTCCTCTCCAAAAGGAAGGTTCCCCGTTCGAGTCGGGGTGGACCCGCCATAAAAAATTATTTTTTAGCTTCTTTGAAAATCACTCTTTTACGAAGCTTTTTTGAATACTTTTTAAGTTCTATTTTGCGTTCAACTTTACGCTTATTTTTGCGTGTCCAATAGACCTCTCCTGTTCCCTTACTTACCAATCTTATAAGTTGATTCTGCGACATATGGCTTTATCCTAACCTATATTCACAACTTTTGCAAACTCCTCCATCAACTTTTTTGTGACAAGTCCGACTTGACCATTTGCCACTTCAAAATCGTTTATCCTTACAATCGGCACAATATCTTTAAAAGACGAGGTGATAAAAACTTCATCGGCTGTTTTTAGTTCTTCTTCTTCGACTGGTCTCTCTTCAATCTTATATTTATTTAAAGCGAGTTCTAATACAACTTTTCTTGTGATACCTTTTAAAATATTTTCATCAGGAGTAATCAAAGTTTTATTTTTAACGATAAAAATATTAGAAGTAGCGCATTCCAAAACTTCACCCCCGTAAGTATAAAGTATTTCAAGAGCCTTTTCTTCTTTTCTCCAATTTTGGAGATTAACCGCCCTTATATAATTTACAGTTTTATATTTAGGCAATTCTCTCATATGCTCATAAGTAATGAGCCTCACTCCTTTTTCATAAAAATCTTGGGATAATGGCTCCCATTTCTCAGCCAAAATATAAAATGTTGGGTGTTCAAAATCATATTCAATACCATTCAAAGTTTTACCACCGGTCAAAATCATCCTAACATTGGCTCTTTTGCTAAATCCATTTTTTAGAAGTATTTCTTCAATCACTCTCTCAGCTTTTTCTTCGGTAATTGGCACGTTTAAACTAAGAATATGAACGCCAGAAAGAAATCTGTTCCAATGATCAGAAAAACGGAAAGGTTTGCCGTTAAAAGAGGCTATCCCGTCATAAATACCATATCCGCGCAAGAGACCAATGTCTTCAATCCCAACTTTTGCTTCTGCCAAAGGCAAAATTTTTCCATTCAAAAAACAATATTGATTCATATCAGTTTTAATGGATTATTCTCTTCCTTCCTTTTTTTCTCATAATACTCCCGCTCTAGTATAGCAATCTGATCCATGTGAGGCTCGTCTGTTTTTAATTCATTAAATAACTCTGTTGCTTTATTTTCAGCTTTTAAAACAACTTCTTTGGTAATTTCATCTGACGGGAAAATAACATGATTTACAACTTTAAAAATTACTCTCTTTGCCAAATCTTCCCCAAGGATTGGAACATTCCAATTATTCATTAAATCTTTGGCAATTTCCCAATTTTCCAAATTTCCTGGTTCTTTGTTAAATATTTTTTTATATGCTTCCTCTAATTCTTGTACCATAATCTTCTGCTAACTTTAGCTAATAATCCTTTTAAAATCAAATTAAATTTTTCACCACGGTCAAATTCATTTTTAAATTTCTCAAAACTTTTGGAAGCCGGAGAAAAAATGATTATTGTCCTTTTTTCTTCAAATTCTTTGGCTCTAATAATGGCCTTTTTAAGACATTTCTCAAGAGAACCATACTCTTCAAAGTTATAATTTCCAAGAAGTTTTTTCATCTTTTCTGTAGCACTACCTTTAAGTAATATAAGGTTGCCTGGAAGAATAAATTTCTTTACATTTTTCGCCCAATTGTTAAATTCTAATTCTTTGTCTGTCCCTCCAGATATAAGAATCAAATTTATTTTGCCATTGCCAAATCTTTGCAAAGCTGCGACAGTAGCTTCTGGAGAAGTGGCTGTGCTGTCATTATATATTTCAAGAAATTTATCCTCATAGACTTTCTCTTCCCTAAACTTTATCTGTGGGAGAGTTGCGATAATTTTACTTATATCTTTCGGAAAATTGTTTGATATGAAAGAAGCAAGGCATGCTACCAAAAAGTTTTCCATATTATGAACACCATGATTGGCTACAAAATCTTTTACTTGTAGCATTTTTTCTTCGTGACCTCTGAAACGGATGAGTACCTCCATTTTTTTATTTACAAAAATCCCATCCTTTGATTTTGGCAATTCATTTCTGGAAAAAAATAAAACTTTGGAAATAGGGTTCTGTTTTAAAAAAAAGCCGGTCCATTTATCATTATAGTTAAGAATAAGAAAATCATCTTTATTTTGGTTTTTGAAAATGTTGGACTTAGTTAAAGCATACTTTTCCATTGTTTGGTGCCTATTTATATGGTCTCTGTACAAATTTGTAATAACTGCGATATGCGGAGCGTTGCTATCCTTCACGTTTTCTAGAAGGAATGATGGTTCTTCTATAATAATTGGAGTATCTTTTTTAATTTTGCCCAAAATATCAATTAGTGGCTTTTCTGGAGAATTGCCGACAATAAGACAATATGGCCTTTTATTTTTAATAAAGTGTCCAGTCCAATTAACAGTGGTTGTTTTTCCTCTTGTACCAGTAACCGCAATTATGTTGAGGCTTGGGCAAAATTTATAAAAAAGAGTCAGCTCATTTTCTATTTGCTTTTTATTTTTTTTGGCAATCTCTAAAAATGGACTTGTTATCGGTACGTCCGGATTTACAACTATTATTTCGTTTTCCAAAAAATCTTTTCCTCGATGTTCTCCAAGTATAAAACGAATTTTGCCTTTAAGATCAGAAAGTCTCTCAAGAGAAGACTTCAAGTATTCTTCACTTTTCAAATCAGTAATAGTGAGTTTGGCACCTTTTGAAACTAACCATCTGGCAGTAGACATACCGCCTCCCAAGATACCCAGGCCCATGAGCAATACTTTTTTACCCTTTATTTCCATATTATAAATCGATTTTACATCAAAAAAAGAGAAATCGCCACAGCGGCAAGCCTGTGGCGATTCAAACATGGAAAGGAAAAAAGATACCTCTCTTTATTTCCACAATTCAACGAAGCCAATGTGAAGTGACAGATTGGCCGTACTTCCGAAATGTATTTCCTTTCCGCCAGGACCCGGATATTTTAAAGAAACATGACCATCATCAACCATCCCAAAAACCTCGAAAGGACCTCGCCCGTACGCCCCAATCCACCTATTCAACAGAAGTTGAGTATCGGGATTTGTATCAAATTTTTTCAACCCCACAAGTGACCCAATTTCTATTCCTGTTGTTGTATTCAAGAGAGCACCTCCAACATATATTTATCACATATGCGATATATGGTCAATTAGGAACTTGTGATTTTCTCAATAGAAGCACCAATGCTGTTTAGACGCAGAGCGACATCTTCATAACCGCGATTTATTGAATAAATATTTCGTAATATTGAAATACCTGGAGCTGCTAACATGGCAATAAGAATAATCATGGCAGGACGCAGGGCTGACGGGCAAACTACTTGAGCCGGTTTTAGTTTGGTTGGACCATTTATAAAGACCCGATGCGGATCAACCAAAGTTATATTTGCCCCAAGCTTATTAAGTTCAGTAAAATATATGGCTCTGTTTTCCCACATCCAATCATGAATCAAAGTCGTCCCTCTAGCTTTAGTCGCGATAGGAACAAAAAATGGTAAGTTGTCCGAATTAATACCAGGGTAAGGTTGTGCATGGATTTTATCTTTCAGAGCTTTTAATTTTGAGGGAAACAATGTTATATCTACTAGTTTTGTATTTCCGTTTAAAGCAAGATATTCTTTGGAAATTTTAAACTTAAGTCCCATGACTTTAAGTTTGGTTAGTTCAAGCGACAAAAAATCTATTGGGCACCTTTTAACTTCCAGTTTAGACCCGGTCATAATAGCAGCAGTCATAAACATCATTGATTCAATCGGATCTTCGCTGTTGTGATATTCTATTTTCTGATTTATTTCTTTGACACCGAAAACTTTGAGGTTGGTAGTACCAACACCTTCTATTTTAACCCCAAGCTTTTCTAAGAAAAAACATACCTCCTGCACTTGATAATTTGGTGGAGCAAAAGAAATCTTCGTTACTCCGGGGATTAAGGCGGCTGTCATGATGGCATTTTCGGCTGCAGTGTCGCTAGCCTCATACATCACTATATTTGCTGCCTTGGTAGATTTGGTCCTAATAAGATATTCATCATTAGAAGTTTTTATAGAAATATTGAAATCTTCAAACATATAGCGATGGGCCGATATGGTCCTTTCGCCCATTTTGCATCCTCCACTATGAAGCAGTGAAAAATTTTTAAGATGATGAACCATAGCAGGGATGAGCATTAAGCTTGATCTTACGCTGGCAACTGATGAATGAAGAAGACCTTTTTTATTAAATTTTTTCGGAGGATTTATTTCAATAGTCTGTTTATCGGTCCATCTAGTTTTTACTCCTAAAGAAGAGAATATTTCAAGCATCCTGTTAACTTCTTCAATTCTTGGTATACCATGGAGAATCGTTGTGTTTTTGTTCAGAAGAGAAGCGCATAATAAACCGGTAGCTCCATTTTTAGAATGATTTGTTTTTATAAATCCTTTGAGTTTTCTGCCGCCAAAGATTTTAAAATCAACAGAGTCGGCTTTTATCATAAAAATATCATATCATATGTGATATAAATAAGATGTAAATATAAATTAAAAAAGACTGGAAAAACTCCAGTCTTTTTTAATTGTGCGTCGGGAAGGATTCGAACCTTCGTAGCCCGAAGGCGACAGATTTACAGTCTGTTGTAATTGACCACTCTACCACCGACGCAAAACTTAATAGAAGGAGTTTAGCAAAAATTTTTACTTATTACCAGTAATTAGACAGTCGTTTCGGCAGAAGCAGTATCAAGCATAGAAGATTCTATAATAGCGCCACGGCGGCCCTTTTTGATATCAAAGACAAGATCATTATTTTTTACAGAGACAGACACTGTGCCACCCTTTAAAATACCCTTGGAAATTATAAAAGAAGCCACTTGGTTTAGTATTTTATTTTGGATAAGGCGTTTTAGGGGCCTTGCTCCATATTGAGGATTGTATCCTTCTTTAGCCAGATATTCGTAAGCTTCGTCAGTAAGCTCCAAAGAAATTTCTTTGGAAGAGAGCCTCTCTCTAACCAAATCAATTTGAATTTTAACTATTTCTCGTATAGCCACCATAGACAAAATATCGAAGATAACAACATCATCAATTCTATTCAAGAATTCCGGACGGAAAAAGTCTTTCATAGCTTCCATCACTTTTTCTTTCACATTTGCATAATCTCCACCACTTTTATCTCTCTCGCCAAAACCCATTTTTTCCATCTTATCTATATAATTGGCACCAATGTTTGAAGTCATTATGATAATAGTGTTTTTGAAGTTGACCGTCCTACCCTTTGAATCTGTAAGCCTGCCATTATCCAATACCTGCAGAAGCACGTTGAAAACTTCTGGGTGAGCTTTCTCAATTTCATCAAACAACACTATAGAATATGGTCTGTGTCGCACCATTTCGGTCAGTCCCCCTCCTTCGTCAAAACCAACATAACCGGGAGGAGCTCCAATAAGTTTAGAGACGGAGTGCCTTTCCATAAATTCGGACATATCCACTCTTATAAGAGCTTTTTCATCGTTAAACATAAATTCTGCCAAAGCTTTAGTGAGTTCGGTTTTACCCACGCCAGTCGGTCCTAAGAAAATAAACGAACCGATTGGACGATTGGGGTCGGAAATGCCGGCGCGAGAGCGTTTGATAGTATCCGATATTTTTTTCACTGCTTCATCTTGACCAATTATACATTTCCTTAAATCTCCTTCCATTCTAGAAAGTTTCTCCGCTTCTTCTTCAAGCATTCTAGAAACAGGTATTCCTGTCCATTTGGCCACGATATTGGCAATGTCGTTTTCAGTAATTTCTTCTTTCAAAATCCTGCGGGAACTTTGCAGTTTTTTCAATTTTTTCATATTAACGTCAAGTTCCTTTTCTAAAGTCGGGATTACGCCATAACGAACTTCGGCAGCTTTACCGAGATCAAAAAGATTTTCGGCAGCTTCTGCTTCCAAACGAGCTTTTTCCAACTCTTTCTTTATTCTCTTCATTTCTCCCAGGCTTTCTTTTTCATTTTTCCATTTCAGACTAATTTCGGATGTTTTTTCCTTAAGATCGGCAATCTCTTTTTCAATATTCTGCAAACGATTCTTAACTTTATTGTTTTTGCCTCCGGTTTCCTTTTTCAAAGCTTCCTTTTCAATTTCGAGTTTCATTATTCTTGAATTAGTCTCCTGCAGAACAGGCGGCATATTTTCAAGTGAAATTTTGAGATGTGAGGCCGCTTCGTCAATAAGGTCAACTGCCTTATCCGGTAAAAATCTGTCAGCAATGTACCTGGAAGAAAGATTAACCGCCGCTTTGATGGCATCGTCTGTAATATGTACCCCATGGTACAGTTCATATTTTTCTTTAAGCCCACGCAATATTGTTATGGCATCATCTATCGAGGGCTCACTGATAAACACCGGCTGAAAACGACGAGTTAAGGCTGGATCTTTTTCTATATATTTTTGATATTCTTTTATGGTAGTAGCACCGATAGCACGAAGCTCTCCCCGAGAAAGAGAAGGTTTCAACATATTGGAAGCGTCAAGTGACCCTTCAGCAGATCCGGCTCCTACAATAGAATGAATTTCGTCGATAAATAGTATAATCTTGCCTTCTGATTTTTCTATTTCTTTTATTATATTTTTAAGTCTTTCTTCAAATTCACCTCTGTATTTCGTACCAGCAACCAAAAGTCCCAAATCAAGAGAAACTATCTCTTTATCTTTTAAAGATTCGGGCGCATTACCGGAAGCAACCCTCATGGCCAGGCCTTCAGCAATGGCAGTCTTACCAACACCAGCCTCTCCAATAAGTATTGGATTATTTTTGGTGCGACGAGAAAGTATTTGAATGATACGAGAAATTTCTTCGTCTCGACCGATAACCGGGTCAAGTTTATTTTCACGAGCAAGTTTTGTAAGAGAACGAGTGTATTTTATTAGAGTTTTATTTTTCTGTGAAGTTTTCGTTTCAGGAACTCTTCCTTGCTTTATTTCCTGAATTAAAAATAGTATTTTTTCCTTTTCGATTTTAAATTTAGAAAGTATATCTTTGGCTGGGCTTGGGACATCAAGGCATGCGATAAAAAGATGCTCGGTAGAAACAAATTCATCATTCATCCCGGAAGCTACTTTTGACGAATGCTCAATGATATGAGCTAGCTCCGGAGTGAGAAAAATTTGATAGGAAGGTGTCATAGTATTACTAGAAGAAATGTCCTCCATCGCTTCAAAAAGAGAGTCAGTCAGAAGTATGGTGTCTATCGTCATTTTATCAAGAATTGAGGCAACCATGCTCTCTTCTTGTAAAATAAGAGCCGCTAAAAGATGCAAAGGCCCAACATGATTTTGGCCACGTTCAATGACCAGCTCGTGAGCTTTTCTTATAACCTCCTTAGCTTTAGTTGTGAAATGGTTAAATGGCGTCATAAAATAAAAAACTTAAATTACGACCGTATTGTAGCAGAAAAAGAGAGAGAAAACCAACCTACACGGCAGACAGGCTAATTAGCCAATGCTTCTAGGGCTTTTGGAGTAGCTGCCTTTATAACATTTATTGGAATGTATGAATATTCAGTGTCTAATTCGCCGAATGCCGCCTCAAGTCCCATTACTTCACCAGAAAGATTAAGAGCCGGACTACCGAAATGGGTCTTTGAGATTTTTATGTCAGAAAGGATATTTTGTACCGTCTTTTTATCATCTCCGAAGTTAAGTTGAAATATTCTGCCAATAGATGCTGCATTTGAATCTTTCCCGCTTATAGCAATCAAAGTTTGGCCTATCTTAAGCCCGTCCGAGTCACCCAATACCGCCGGGTAAAAAGTATACTTAGGGCTCTCGTTTTGTGGAAGATTCGTTTGCATGAAAACCAAACCTTTTTCGTTATCAACATGAACTCTTCCGGAAGGATATGTTTTACCATCGTAGAATAAAACCGAATAAGAAGAAGCTGCATTATAGCTTCGCAGATCAGAGACAATAGTACCGTCAGCCGATACAACAAGACCAAGACCAGAAACCATTTGAGAACCGTCAACCACTATAGTTCCAATCCTCACTATAGATTTCTCATTTTTAGAAATGGATTCGAGCACTTGATCTTCTTCACTCACCACAACAGTAGTAGTAATAACTTTTGCCGGCTGGCCTTCCGCTGGTACCACTTGCTGAATAGTTCTTTCAACCACTCTGTTTATAGTTTGAGTTACTTCCACCGGCGCTTCCGAAAGCAGGGTAAAAGTAATAATGCCTGTAGCAATTGAAGTCACAAAAGTGATAAGCAAAGTTATAAGTATAAGTTGATGTTTAGTTAAATCTTCCATTTCCATATATTTTATCAAAGTATCTTTCTGAGAGCAAATACTAATTTGTCCAAGTCGGATTTCTTAGTATCTCGGCCTAGGGTTATGCGCAGAGACGAAGAAGAACATTCGGGTTTACCGATGGAGTCAATGACATAAGAACCGTTTTCAAACGAGAGGGTATGGCAAGCGGAAGCGGCGGAAACGGCAAATCCTAAAATATCTAACTTTATAACGAGTAATTCTGAATCTTGTCCAGGAAAGCAAATATTTATATTGTTAGGCAATCTATTTTCCAGATCGCCATTCAAAGAAGGGTTGGAGATTCCCCCGCCCGCATCGCCTTGCGAAGCATGGCGGGCGGGTTTAAGAATCTTAACAACAGTATAGTTGCGTAATTGCGTTAGACGCAATGATTCTTTTTCTCTAATTTTGGCGGCTATCTCAAGAGCTAGAGCAAAACCCACGCTATTTACTACATTTTCAGTTCCAGAGCGGAGTCCTTTTTCTTGTCCCCCGCCAAAAAGAATCGGAGAGATTTTGACTCCGTGTTTGACTACCAAGATTCCCGCTCCTCTCGGACCATACATTTTAATACCATCCAAAACAAGCAAATCCGCTCCTAGTTTTTCCATAGAGACATTTTCGTAAAGAACACTCTGGCTGGCATCAACTAAAAAATATGGATAGGGATTATTTTTATTTTTTCTGTATTCTTTGATTTTCCCGGCAATTTTTGAAATAGGTTGTATTGTCCCTATTTCATTGTTTGCATGCTGAACTATCACCAAAATAGTGTTTTCTTTTATTTCTTTTATTATCGATTCCGGATTTATAATCCCTTTTTTATTCGGCATAACAAAAGAAACTTCTGTCACGTTTTCTTTGAGTAAAGATTTAATCGGTTCCAAGACTCCCGGATGTTCAATGGTTGAAACTATTATATGTGGAGTGATTCCGTTTTTTATCACTGATTTAATTGTTCCAAAAATAGCCAAGTTTAAGGATTCTGTTCCCCCGCTAGTAAAAAATATTTCATTTCCCCGGCAATGCAAGATACGAGCAATCCTTATCCTTGCTTCATCTAAAACGTTTTTAGCATTTTCTCCTTCCGTATGTAAAGAAGAAGGATTGGCCCAAATTTTTTTTTGAATTTTTATCATCTCTTTTTCAACCCCAGAATCAACTGGTGTTATAGAGGCATAATCCAAAAACACTCTTTTTTTATTGCTTTTTCTCTTATTTTTCATGTTTGGGATAATACCACAATTAGTGTATAATGCGCGATATTAAATGAATTTCTGACAGATGAAAAATCAAAAAAATAAGACAGAAAAAGCAAGCTGGTCAGCTCGCCCTCCAGTGGTAGTCATCATGGGACATATTGACCATGGTAAATCCACCCTGCTTGATTATATAAGGAAAACAAATACCACTGAAAAAGAGGCGGGCAGTATCACTCAGCACGTGTCCGCTTATGAAGTTGAAGTGGAAATCGGCAATCAAAGGCGAAAAATGACTTTTTTGGATACCCCAGGACATGAAGCTTTTAGTTCCATCAGAGCTCGAAGTACAAAAGTGGCAGATATTGCGGTCTTGGTAATATCCGCGGAAGACGGAGTAAAACCACAAACTATTGAAGCATTAGGTTGTATTAATAAAGATTCTACGCCTTTTATTGTAGCCTTAAATAAAATTGACAAAGCCAAAGCCAATATAGATAAAGTAAAACAAAACCTTGCAGAAAATGGAGTTTTGGTTGAGGGTTGGGGTGGTAATGTTCCTATCGTGCCTATTTCAGCCAAAACCGGTGAAGGCGTCCCTGATCTTTTGGAAATGATAGCTCTGCAGTCGGACCTTGAAGATTTGAAGAGTGATTCTTCCCTCCCTGCTGAAGGTTTTATAATAGAAAGCGATCTAAACCCAAAACAGGGTATTTCCGCCACTTTAATAATAAAAAATGGTTCACTTAAAATTGGTCAGTTTATCGCAAGTGGAAGCGCTTATGCCCCGATTCGATCCATAGAAAATTACAAAGGAGAAAATCTGCCAGAGGCGAGTTCTTCCAGTCCGGTCAGAATAGTCGGCTGGAATGTCCAACCAAACGTTGGCAGTGATTTTAAAATTTTTTCAAAAAAAGAGGAAGCTCTGGCGTTCATTTCTAAAAATATTGATGAAAGAGTGGAGGAAAAACAAAAAGATACTCCAAGCGGAGGCGCAACTCTGGGAGTAGTCATAAAAACAGACACTTTTGGCTCCTTAGATGCGGTAGAACATGAACTTCAAAAATTAGGGAACGATAAAATCACTATTAAAATAATTTCAAAAGGTGTGGGAAGTATCACAGAAAAGGACTTAAAAACGGCAAATATAAAAAACAGTCTGGTGCTGGGATTTAATGTAAGTAGCGACAAAAGCGCTGAAATGCTGGCCATGCGAAACAATATAGAAATAAAAACTTATA
>Ga0209542_10015445_pt1 | contig 12816 bp, 12 predicted proteins | sample RifCSPhighO2_01_FD_184028 | JGI IMG/M metagenome (GOLD analysis project Ga0209542, IMG submission 184028) | Soil microbial communities from Rifle, Colorado - Rifle CSP2_plank highO2_0.1 (SPAdes) (version 2) | ecosystem: Environmental > Terrestrial > Deep subsurface > Rock core/Sediment ...
GGGGCAATCAGATTCGCTCCTATGTGCTCCATCCCTACAAAATGGTCAAAGATCATCGGACAGGCAGAGAAACAAGCAATGTGGAAGCGGTTTTAGCAGGGGATATTGATGATTTTATTGTAGCTGAAAAGAATTTATGATATACTAAACAGTAAATTAAGTAAATGCAGCCAGAATTATTTATTAAGCTTAATTTACTGCCCTCGCTTAATTTACTTTATTTACTGATTGCTATGATTTACTTCAACAACGTCTGCAAAGTTTACCCGCCCGAAAATGTTTGCCTCGATTGCATTAACTTAACGGTTTCCGCCGGGGAGTTTGTTTCTGTTGTAGGCCACTCTGGCGCCGGCAAGACTACTTTGGTCAAAATGCTTTTAGCCGAAGAAAAGCCCTCGAGCGGCAATGTTTATTTCCAGTCAGTCGACATTCATTCTTTAAACAGCGGCGATCTGACGAAATTTCGCCGCCAGATCGGGACAGTTTTTCAAGATTTCAAACTTTTGCCGAATAAAACTGCTTACGAGAATTTAGCTTTTGCCATGGAGGCGGTTGGCAAGACCGATGAAGAAATTATAGGAGATGTCCCGCATGTTTTGGAGCTTGTGAACTTGAGCAATAAAATTCACCACTTCCCGCATCAGATGTCCGGAGGAGAAAAACAAAGACTGGCTATTGGGAGAGCGATCATCAATCAACCTAAAGTTGTTGTAGCCGACGAGCCGACCGGCAACTTAGATCCGATAAGCGCTCATGATATTGTACAGATTCTGAAGAGAATCAACGACCTCGGGACTACGGTGATTCTCACCACGCACAATAAGGGGATTGTTGAATCAATTGGCAAAAGAGTTGTCACCATAGATAAGGGGCGCATCGTGCGCGATGATAAGGATGGGAAATACGTTATTTAATAATCTACGAAATACGAAAAATTACGAAAATACGAACAATACAAATACTTAATCCTTTTCGTACTTTCGTACAAAATTCGTAGTTCGTAGAGGTCACATATGGGAAACTTCAAAAGAATTTTAAAAGCTGGCTGGATAAATTTTACCCGAAACGGGGTTGTTTCGGCCGCCGCCGTTCTTGTCATGACCATTACTCTTTCCGTCATCGGTTCTCTGATTTTTCTGCAAGCAGTTTTGCAAAATTCCCTGGAAGGGATCAAGGACAAAGTTGATATCACCATCTACTTCACCTTGAACACTTCGGAAGACAAAATTTTTTCTCTCAAGGGGGCGCTCGAAAAATTGCCGGAGGTTAAAGCCATAGCTTATGTTTCTGCCGACGAAGCTCTGCAGGCTTTTCGCAAAAAACACGAAAATGATTATTTGGTCATTCAAGCCCTGGAAGAATTGGACGAAAATCCGCTCAACGCCTATCTCAATGTTAAAGCCATGGAGGCCAGCCAATATGAAGGCATTGTTAAGTTTCTTGAAGGCGACAGCGCCAAGGTCTTAGGCGGCGCTTCGATTATCGACAAGATCAATTACAATCAGAATAAGTTTATTATTGACCGTCTGGTCGGGATTATCAACGGGGCGCAGAAGCTAGGATTTATTGTCACAGCTATTTTGATTTTGATCTCGATTTTGGTTACCTTCAACACGATTCGCCTGGCCATTTTTACATTCCGGGAAGAGATTAGGGTGATGCGGTTGGTTGGCGCCAGCCGGGCTTATATTCGCGGGCCATTTCTGGTAGAAGGGGCGATTAGCGGCATTCTCTCCGGCCTTATCGCCATGCTGCTTTTCTTGCCGGCTACGTTGTGGCTCGGCAACAAGATGACGACTTTCTTAGGTTTGAATCTTTTTGAATATTATCTCCAAAATATCTGGCAAATGCTTGTCATTCTGCTCGGTTTCGGAATTCTCCTCGGCGTTATCTCAAGCTTCCTAGCTGTCAACAAATATCTTAAAGCATGAAAAATTCCAAATCACAAGCACCAAATTACAAACAAATTCTAATATCTAAATTCTAAATTTCAAATGGTTTCATATTTCGATCATTAGAATTTTGGTATTGTTTGTAATTTGGAATTTGTAATTTGGTGCTTTATTTATGGCGCATGGCTGCCGGACTTGGATTCGAACCAAGATACTCGCCTCCAGAGGGCGAAGTCCTACCATTAGACGATCCGGCAATTTTCTCTAATACTTTACCCCAATAATCAAAAATACTCAAATATAAAATATGGAAAATCACATATCGTTTAAACACAGTGAGGCGGGCGCGAGGATGGTTTCAAATGTACCGAGGGCAAGAGAGAGCGATTCGGTGGAAAGCGTCGTCAAAATGCTGATGGAGAAAGCCAAAGATTTTGCGACGATAAATTATATTTATACAGTCAATGAAAACGGAGAGCTCCTTGGCGTTATTTCAATTAAAGAAATTTTTTCTTTGCCGAAAGACAGGCCGCTTGGAGATTTTACTAAAAAAGATATAGCGGTCGTCCATCCGCATTCGCATCAGGAACGCGCCGCCATGCTTGCCATCAAGCACAATATCAAAGTTGTGCCAGTCGTTGATAAAGAAAAAAAACTTTTAGGGGTTATTCCTTCGGACGTTATTTTAAATATCATGCACGAGGAGCACGTTGAGGACGCTTTGAAAGCTGGGGGCTTTATTGCCGCTAAAACATTCGTGAAAGATATCATCACTTCCTCAAGCGGAACATATTTTAAAAAGAGACTGCCCTGGCTTATTTTTGGGCTTGGCGGCGGATTGCTGGCCGCTCTTGTTGTTGGTTTTTTTGAAAATGCCTTGAAGGAACTTCTGACTCTGGCCGCTTTTGTGCCGGCCATAGTTTATATGGCCGATGCCGTCGGTGTTCAGACTCAAACTGTCTTCATTCGAAGTTTGGCTATTGAACCATCTTTTAATTTTAGAAAATACGCAGTTCGAGAAATTTTAGTCGGAATTGCCCTGGCAGTAGTCCTAGGATTTATTATCAGCATAGTTTCATTTATTTGGTGGGAGCCGGCCGCACTGGGACTGATTCTTGGGTTTTCACTTTTTGCCACAATTATTTTAGCTGTTCTAATTGCTTTGTTTTTGCCTTGGTTTTTTTCGAAAATGGATATTGATCCGGCCATTGCCTCTGGCCCCCTTGCTACGACAATCAGAGACTTACTCTCTGTTTTTATTTATTTAGGCATCGCTACTTTTATTTTGGGTTTTTAATTTTTCTGACGATTTTGTAATTCTTTTGAAGAAGCAATAAGTCTTTTTTGATTTCTTGCACTTTTTTGCTGGTTTTTTCAGAAGTTTGATTCATGAGATCTAAAACTGTGGCAAGCGTGCCGAAATAGTCTCCGGTTTGGATGTGGTATTTGAGTTTTTTAACCCTTTCTTCCCCGCCTGTGCCGAGGCTTCGGCGGGCAGGTCGACGGTCAAAAATTGGCCAACCTATTAGACTTGGGTATGAAATTTGATAAATTGTTTCAGTCATGATAGTCGGCCTTTATGCTGGCAAAACTGTTTTTAGTGATGATAATGTGGTCAAGAAGCTCAACGCCTAAAATTTTACCGGTTTCAATTAGCTGTTTGGTAACCAAAATGTCGTCTGTGCTCGGCTTGGTGCTGCCCGAAGGGTGGTTATGGGCGAGAATAACTGCCGTCGCTGAATATTCTAAAGCCGGCTTGAAGACTTCTCTCGGATGAACAATGTTTGAGGTAAGAGTGCCGATAGAAATAACTTCATCGTGAATGACCTTGTACCGGCTGTTTAAGTAGATGCCGCGAAGGTGTTCTTTCGGTAGATCGCGCATATCTTTGAGATAGTTGTAAACTTCTTTGGCTGTACGGATTGTCGCGCTTGTTTTGTTTTCTTTTTGAAAAAATCTCTTGCCTAAGGCGAAACAGGCGACAATCTGACAGGCCTTTATGAGCGGAATACCAAGTTCTTTTTCTAAGACTTTCGGATTAGTTTGATTGATCAAGTTTTTGTCGCCGTACTCCTTGAAAATTCGAGAAACCATGTTCATTACGTCTTCCTTTTTTGTTCCAACATTCAGAATAATGGCCAGCAGTTCATTGGAAGAAAGGGGCTCCGGTCCGAATTTAATCAGTTTTTCCCGAGGCTTGTCTTCCGTGCTCATGTCTCTGACCCGCAAGACATACTGTCGTTCAGGGTTGTCTAAAACCAGATCATTATCCTGCAAAGTGTAATTTTTAACAAAGGCTTTCATGTTATAATTGTAACACAAATGGAAATAATATCTATAATAATATTCGCCTTATTATTTGTCCTGCTTTTGGCGATTCTTCTTGCAACGGCGATTTTTTTGGTTTCTACGGTTGAGATGATTTTTATCGCCAAAGTTCCTTTTGTGCCAGTGCCGAAGATGGTTTTGCCTGAAATTATCGAGGCGCTCAAACTCGCAGACAGAAGCATTCTGTACGATTTGGGCTGTGGTGATGCCCGGGTCTTGGTAGAAGCAGCTAGGGTAAGTAAATACAGTAAATTAAGCGAGGACAGTAAATCAAGTAAAGTAAGGTTTATTGGTATTGAAAAAGTTGCTTTGCCTTTATTTCTTGCTAAGTTTAGAATTTGGCGAAGTGGTAATTCTAGCAACATTTTATTAAAAAATAAAAATCTTTTCAAAGAAGATTTAAGCCAAGCCACTCACATTTTCACTTATCTTCTACCAAAGGCCATGGACGACCTTTTGCCGAAGCTCGAGAGGGAACTCAAACCGGGGACTCGCTTGATCTCCTGCGATTTTAAATTCTCCAACAAAGAGCCAACAGAAATTATTGACCTAAAAAGAAATAAAAAACTCGGCAGTTTTCTGTATATTTACGAATTTTAATTCTGCCAAAGCCTTGCTTTGGCAGAATGATCTTCCTGATTTTATATTTTATAGATGCCTGGAATTTTTTCTTTTATTTTTTCAGCATGGCCAGCCTCATGAGATAATCCATTATAGGTATAATTAAAAATTATACCTACTGATATTGGTTGGCCATCTATCCATTTACCAACCTTACTTGAATAGCCCCACTGTTTTTCTGAAAGACCTTGTAATTTTTCTAACAATTTCTCAAATGACAGATGCCATTCTTTAATTACTTCCTTACTGTCAATGTTTTTCCTTTTCATTACTGCTCTTTCGTTAAATTTATCAGTACCTTTTTTACTACTATACAAATCTTGCCATGTTGGTTTATCATTTAAAATATTATCTATTTCCTTAAAGTATTCTAAATTCCAATCTACCAAATGAGAGATTATATCTTTTGGTGTCCATAAATTAGTGACTAAAGAATTTTTTATCTGTTCTTGAGATAACATTTCAAGGGTTTTAGTCATCGACTGATGAGCAGATGTGAGAGATTTAATTACTGAGTCTTTATCAGAAATTTTTTGTATTTTCATGGATTCTTATTATAACATAAAATTCTAACTCTCTATTTTGCGCCAAAGCCTTGCTTTGGCAAACTAGATTTTGATATAATGACTCACATGTCTATGCGCGAAGTTCCACTTGTTAGTGGTGAATATTATCATATATTTAGCAGGGGAAATAGTAAGCAGAAAATTTTTCTCGATGACGAAGATAGAGAGCGCTTTTTAAAGCTTTTATATCTTTGTAATTCTAAGGGAAGTATTAATTTTAGAGAAGATATTGTCAGGGCAAAAATTAATGCGTGGGATTTTGATAAGGGGGAATCTATAGTTTTTATCGGTGCATGGGTTCTTATGTCGAATCATTTTCATTTATACATAACAACAAATGCCAAAGCAAGGCTTCCGCAAGATAATGCTATCACTGTGTTTATGCAAAAAGTTTTAACTGCTTATTCTAAATATTTTAATGCAAAATATCATAGAACAGGTTCTCTTTTCGAAGGGAAATTCAAATCTGTGCACATAAATAAAGAAAGTCAGGCAAGATATCTTTTTTCATACATTCATTTGAATCCGTTGAAATTAATTGATCCAAAATGGAAAGAAAGGGGAATTATGAACAAAAGAAAAGCAATAAATTTTTTGGAGTCTTACCAATGGAGCAGTTATTTTGATTACCTGATGATTTTAAGGAAAGAAAATAAGATCATAAACAGGGATAAGTTTTTAAATTATTTTCAAACCAAGAAATCTTTTCAGCAAGATATTTTCGATTGGATAAAAATTGAGAAATAGTCGTTGCCAAAGTTGCCAAAGCCTTGCTTTGGCAACTGCTTTGGCAACTTAGTTAGTGTGATTTGAGTTGTTTAGGTTTCGGATAATTAAAATACTTAAGAGCATAATTATTCCCAAAGTTAGGAATATGTATTTGAAGGGGAAGAGAATAAAGAAGACAGTTGCTAAAAGAGGGGCGATGACATAGGAGAGAGGAAAAGTGTTTCGAAAAAAGCTGATAATGTCAGAGTCAAGCGCGCCGACTTTTCTGAAAAAATAACTCTCGGTCATAATTTCAATAGTGGCGGCGCCGACGCGGGTCATGAACAAAATAGCGGCTATGACGGCAAGCGTCGGATTGCCGATAAAACTAATTAAAACCGTGGCAATTCCAGTCACTAAAAATCCGCCAATTAAAAGTTTTCTTTCGCCAATTTTGTCTGACAGCCGTCCAAGGGGATATTCTATCAGCACAAACGGCAAGAGCATGATCATAAAAATTACCCCGATTTTATCCCAGCTAAATCCGAGGTACTGATTTAAATAAATTGGCATGTAGATAACCATCCAGGCATAAAAAAATTGCAGCATAAAATTAGCTAGGTATATTTTTCTAATATCTTTGTTGACAATCATTTTTTTGATGGTTTCAGTAAGCGGAATGCGCCGATAAGAGAGGTCTTTTAGTTTTCTAATTGGCCCCAGAATAAAAATGAAAGCGATAAACAAGAATGCCGCCGCCAAGAGGTACATCTCCGAGTAGCCGAAATATTTTATCACCAAGCCGCTAGCGAGCGGCGCGAAAACCCAGCCTAAATTAATGGCGGTCAGCAAAATACCGCGAGTCTTTCCGGTTGTCTCATCGCGGGTATAACTTTCGGCAAATATATCGCGGGAAAAAACAATCAGATAATTAGTCAGTAAGTATAGAATAAAGAAAAATATGACCCAAGGCGCAGTCTGGCTCTCAAAAAGTCCAAATAAAGAGACTAAAGAAATTGAAACTAAACTAAAAAGTATTTTATGGTTGCAATAGACCGCTAGAATCCTTGGTATATAAAAAAGACCTATGATTGCGAGCACCGCAGAAAGGGTAAAGATTAGGCCGACTGTTTTTATCGAGACAAAGTTGGCGAGAAATGTCGAGTTGACATAGGCCGTAAAGGCAAATTGGATAGACAGAAAAAACGTCAGAAAATATATGGATTTGAGAGGTTTCATGAATAGTAAATTAAGTAAATTAAGTAAATTAAGTAAATTAAGTTGGTTAACAGCTTAATTTACTTGCCTCGCTTGATTTACTTCTTAGACTGAAATAATAACCGGAATCACCAGCGGTCTTTTGTTGGTTTTTTGGAAGAGGAAGCGCGAGACATTATCTGTTACGGCCGACCTTATGTATTCAAAATCAATTTGCATAGGACCTCTTCCAGTGCCTATTTCTTTCTCTATTGTTTTCTTAATGATGTCGCGGGATTCATGCAGAAGTTCTTGCGATTCTTTCAGATAGACAAAGCCGCGGGAAATAAGGTCGGGCGACTTTTTCAATCGGCCGGTGCGGGAATCAACAGCGGCGATGATGACGAACATGCCGTCTTGAGCAAGCGCTTGCCGGTCGCGAATGACGACTTCTTGAGTGTCGCCAATGGAAAAACCGTCCACCATGACGACATTCGACGGCGCTTTCTCTTTGCGCATCCGAATTTTTAAATTTTTTAAACCTCCACTTGCCCCGTGATCGCCCTGCGATTTTACGGGGTCATATATTTCAATAATGGATCCGTTGTCAGGCACCACGACGTTTTCCGGAGGCACGCCGAGAGTAATTGCCATATCTGCATGCTGGCGGAGCATGTAGTGATGTCCGTGAATGGGCATGAAGAATCGGTATTTAATCTGGCTGTGAATCCACTTCAGTTCTTCCTTATTGCCATGGCCGGAGGCGTGAATGTCCGAATCAAGGTAGGTGATTATCTTTGCCGGCGAACGGTAGAGATTATCTTTAAGTTTTGAGATTGATACATCATTGCCCGGGATGATCGAAGAAGAAAGCAGAACCGTGTCGCCTTGGACGAGCGTGATGAAGCGATGAACTTTGTTGCCGATGCGGTCGAAAACGGAATACTCTTCGCCTTGAGCGCCGGTGGCAATAATTAAAATTTTGTTCGGCGGATGATCTTTCATTTCTTCAATAGGAATTAGGTTTTTTGTTTTGATCAAACCAAGCTTCCTGGCGATTTCCGTATTGGTTTTCATTGACCGGCCGTCGATGATGACTTTCCGGCCGTATTTTTCGGCAAGGCCGATGATGGCGACCACTCTTTCTACTTGCGAAGCGAAAGTGCCGATGATGATGCGGGCGGGGGCTCCAGTGATGATACGCTCCAGAGTTTTGACAACTGTTTGTTCGGAGAGGGAAAATCCGGGCTTTTCAATCGAGGTTGAATCCATTGTCAGCATGAGCATTTCTTTGCCGGCAAATCTCTTGTATTGCTCGACTTCTTCTTCTGTCGGCACGCCGGCAATGTTATCAACGCGCACGTCTTCGATAAAAGCTATTTCTCCAAGCGGCGTTCCAATAACAAGACCCATTGAGTCCGGAATAGTATGAGAAATGGCAAAGGTTTTAACTAAGAAATTTTCACTGATCTTAATCTCCTCGTTCGGCTTCACTATATTCATATTTATCTTAGGCGAAGACACAAATTCCTCCTGCCGCTTTAGTATCATCATGGCTCCGAATTCCCGCGAGTAAATCGGAGGATTGCCTATGTGCTCCATGACGTGGGGAATCGCGCCGATGTGATCGTAGTGGCCGTGAGTGATAAAGATGCCTCTTATTTTCGCTTTTCTTTCCTGCAAATATTTTGTGTTTGGAATCATGTAATCGATGCCCGGCGTATCCCTCTTGCTAAATTCAAAACCGGCATCGACAATAATAATGTCGCCGCCGTATTCCAAGGCAGTCATATTCTGGCCGACCTGCTCGACTCCTCCTATGGGAATAATGCGAAGTATGCCCGCCTCGATTGGAGGAATTTCTGAAGAACCTCGACGAGGCATGATATGACCACCTCTTCTGCCCCCTTTGCGGGCAAATGGCGGCCGGCGATTAGACTTTGTAGACCTACTGATAAATTTATTCATATTTATTTTTTCTTTACCCCCACACCTATTATGGCATTATTCTGCTTTTGCAATGTTTTGGCTAATTATTTAAAAATTTCTATCTTAAATATTTCTCCAGAGGAAACATGGGTGGCAGAATAAAAGCTATGCCATAATAGGTGTGGGGGTTTATTTTGAAGCGGAGAAGACTTTCCAGATAGAGTCTGTTTTCAGGTACCAATTGCTGATACCCAGGAATCTATCGGAAGCTCCTTTTAGGTTATTAATATTTAGACCTTTGGGGTTTTTTTGGCTAATGTAAATAAAATAAGGCGAGTAAACGAAGACGGCCGGCACATCTTTACTGATTTCTTCCTGGAATTCAAGATATTTCTTGGCTCGCTCTTTTTTATCCAAGGTGACTAAAATACTTTCTAATAATTTGTCGACTTTAGCATTTGTATACAAAGCAATATTGAGTCCGGGATCGCTCCTTTGAGAAGAATGCCAAAAAGCAAACAAGTCTGATTCATGATTAATGACTTGACCGAAGAAGAGCGCGTCGTATTTGCGCGGCTGAATGACATTTTGGTTCAGGGCGCCGGTTTCAAAAACGCGCAGTTCGACTTTAGCTCCAATCTTCGCCAAGTCTTCCTGGATCATTTCGGCCGCGCGCTTCAATTCAGGAATATCGCTGGTCGAGATCGAGAATTCCAAGCGAGACACCTCTTTCTTAGGAGCGGTCTTACTTTTAGCCAGCTTCGCCTCTATTTTGGTGATTTTATCTTTTTCTCGGATACCATCCTCTCCGATTTTCCAGCCGGCTTCGTCCAAAGTTTTATTGGCCTCCTCTATGGAACCCGCTTCCAGTTTTTTGTCCGAAGCTTTAAAGGAGGCATATTCAATCAAAGAAGACGGCAGGGGACTGTCAACCGAAATTCCGTAGCCCCTCAACACCTCTTCAATAATTCTTTCTTTATTTATGGCCTCCCCGATTGCTTTTATGACCGCCTTGTCCGTGAAAAGAGGCGCCTGATTCTGGTTGAAAAAGAGCCCAAAGATTCTAGGCAAGACGGCTGTCTCGACGTGGTAGCCCGCGCTCTCCAGCCGTAGGGCATTCTCCGGCGAAATAGAACTGATTTGATCCACCTTATCTGCCAAGAGAGCTTTAACAAGCCCGTCTTCATTGTCGTAGAATTTGAAAGTTATTTTTCTCACAAAAGGTTTGCCGTCGACATAGTTTTTGAAAGCAGTCAGTTCGTAGGATCTCGGAATTCCAGATTTCTTTTTAATCTCGCTTATTTTATATGGCCCGGAACCAACTGCTTCAATATTCAAGTTGCTGAAATTCCACTGGTCCCGAGAAATATCTTTCCAAACATGATAGGGCATTATGCCCAAGGTTAGATTGTCCAGAAAGGAAGCGTAGGGTTGTTTTAAATTAAATTCGACTCTTCTCTCATCTAACTTTAGGACAGTTACGCCATCCCAATTAATCTTCTTAGGGCTTTTAATCAAATTGTCTTTGACTCGCTCGATAGTAAAAATCACGTCATCGGCTGTCACCGGCTCTTTGTCATGGAAGACAATATTTTCTTTTAAGGTGACGGTGTAGCTTAGACCGTCTTTCGATATCTCGTATCTTTCGGCCAAGTCCGCCGTCAAGCTGCCGTTTGGCTCCCGGCGCATCAGGCCGGAATAAACTAGGGCGGTCAGATCCTTGTCCGTGTCGGAAAATTGCAGAAGAGGGTTGATGAAGCGGGGAGTGCCGATGACGCCTTCCCTAATTTCTCCGCCCCAGGTTGGTATTTCCACTATAAAATTTTTATTGATTTTGGAGATTATGATAACAGTGCTAGTCAGGAGTACCAGAAAAGAAACAATAAAAACCGCATACTCTCTCTTAGAAAGAGATTTAAGAGATTTTTTCACTTCTTCTTTGTTGGGAAGATTTAATCTTCTAATAAGGTCTTGCCAAAATCTTTTCATAATTTAGTCTTGAATCTCGAATGATCTCTAATGAAGAAGTCTCTAATGATCATGAATAATTTATTCGAGATCATTCGTGATTTTAAAATTCGCGATTAATTAGCGATTTTAGATGAAGACGGCGATCAAGGCGGAGAGGGTAAAAAGAACGGCCAAAATAATTGTAAGATAAAAGAAAAACTTTTCTAAGCCTCTTTTGGTATGGTAAAAACTCCCGCCGCCCCCGCCCAAAGCTCCGCCCACTTCAGCACCAGAGCGTTGTAATAAGATTGCGACTACTAAGAGAATTGATAAAACTATTTGAATCCAAGGTAATATTGCACCTAGCATTTCCATCCCGTACGAAGTAGAACGCGAACTATTCAATTCTATGTTCTACCTTGTTAATTATTAAGAATAATTTTATTTAAACAATATCCCGTATTTATCGCGCGTTTGCGACTTCGTACGGGATCCATTGAATTACTTATATCATATGCCGGCAGTCAAAGCAAGAGATTGATAACTTTGTCTCTCTGGTTTTTAAAAAGACTAAGTTTATCTTGCAATACTTGCCCTATTTAACCACTTCCCGCCCCGTACCGAGCCGAGCGCGCATTCGGCGCGAGGATCTGGTATGGGGTTTTAAGGGTCAACCCCGTCGCTCGCGAGCGACGGGGTTGACTTAGTTTTGCCTTTGAATATAATGATATAACGCCTATGGGTATAGGTTGCGCCTTGAAAATTGCATAAATTAAATGTAAGTTTTTGTTTATTCAATTAAATAACGGAACAATGTTTTTTCTTTTGTTTCGTTCGCATATAAGCGCGGATTTACGCGGATAAAAATACACGCAGATAATCGCAGATGAATTTCATCAGCGTTGATCTGTGTTAGATCAGCGTATATCAGCGTTTTTTAGTAGAGTTTGATCCTAGCTCAGGATGAACGCTGGCGGCGTGGATAAGGCATGCAAGTCGAACGGATTTTCTATTTCTCGAGATGAGATTATATCAAGTCAAAGGTCGTAGAAGATTAGTGGCAAACGAGGTAGTAACACGTGGGAACTCACCCCAAAGTCGGGCATAATTCGCCGAAAGGCGGACTAATTCCCGATGGTCTGGATGTTACACTAAGATTTTAATTTTGTTATCAGCTTTGCGAGAGTAGCTCGCTTCGCGAGGAACAGAATTCTATTGAAATCTTAGTGTAGCATCCAGTAAAGATTTTTCGCTTTGGGAGAGGCCTGCGGAGTATCAGCTAGTTGGTAGGGTAACGGCCTACCAAGGCTATGACGCTTAGGGGAGGTGAGAGCCTGACCCCCACCGATGGAACTGCGACACGGTCCATACACCTACGGGTGGCAGCAGCCGAGAATATTCGACAATGGGCGAAAGCCTGATCGAGTGACGCCGCGTGGTGGATGAAGTCCTTAGGGACGTAAACACCTTTTGTCGGGGAAGAAGTTTATTGACATTACCCGAAGAATAAGAGGCTCCTAATCTCGTGCCAGCAGGAGCGGTAATACGAGAGCCTCGAGTGTTATCCGGATTTATTGGGCGTAAAGGGTGCGTAGGTTGTCTGGTTAGTCTTTTGTTAAAGACCG
>Ga0209542_10015446_pt1 | contig 12816 bp, 18 predicted proteins | sample RifCSPhighO2_01_FD_184028 | JGI IMG/M metagenome (GOLD analysis project Ga0209542, IMG submission 184028) | Soil microbial communities from Rifle, Colorado - Rifle CSP2_plank highO2_0.1 (SPAdes) (version 2) | ecosystem: Environmental > Terrestrial > Deep subsurface > Rock core/Sediment ...
TCCCGGCCTTGCGCCAGTGGGATATATCAACGATGTACGCACGAAAACTGTGGTCGTTGATAAAAAGCGAAGTGTGATTATCCGCAAGGCCTTTACGCTCTATGCAAAAAATAGTTCACGCCTCGAAGACATCTCAAACTTTTTGGCGCAATCCGGTATTCATTCTCGAAACGGCAAGCGACTCCACCGAGACAGAATTACTTTTATCCTTTCCAATCCGTTCTACTACGGACATTTTCGCTATGCTGGCGAAATCCACGAGGGTAAGCACCAGCCAGTCGTCTCAAAGAAAATTTTTGACAAGGCGCAGGAAGTGTTGAAACAACGAGGTCGTCCGCACCACAAGCAGAAAAATGAGCCACAAGCGTTTTGCGGACTGCTTTCCTGCGCCTCATGCGGAATGATGATAACTGGCGAATACAAGGTTAAGAAACAACAGAATGGTAATGTTCACGAATATATCTACTATCACTGCACCAAGAAATCGAAGTTGAAGTGTCCAGAACCTTGTATTCGCCAAGAGGAATTGGATCGCCAGTTATCATCTCTTATTCAAAAATTTTCTTTGAGGCAGGATTGGGCGGCGGAACTAAACACAATGCTTGAAAAAGAAAAAACCGAAGCCGCCCAATCCTCAACCGCTTTTGTTCAGGAAGCCGGAAACAAAATCCGCGCCATACAAACGAAGCTCCAGCGACTTCTTGACGGCTATTTGGAGCAGGATATTGAACGCGAAATATATCGTTTAGAAAAAGCAAAACTCCTTTCCGAAAAGAAGTCGCTGGAAGAGCAAATGGCGCGGATTGAACAAAAGCGGACTGGCTGGCTCGAACCTATGGCGGAATGGATAAAAGAGGCAGAGAATCTGCCTAAAATCGCACGGGAGAACAACCTTTTTGCCAAAAAGGTTGTTGCCAAAGAAATCTTTGGCTCGAACCTCGTCTTGGCGGGCAGAGAGGCGCGCGTCAGCGCGCCGAAAAGCATTGCATTCCCCCCACAAAATCAGTGGACGGCGCTTTGCGCCGCCAACGAAAAAGTTGGTCAATTTTCTGAAAGTCAGATTTTGGTGCTCGGGAGAGGAATCGCACCTCCACGCCTTACGGCATACGCACCTCAAGCGTACGTGTATACTATTTCACCACCCGAGCATATAGAGAATTATACTACAAGAGCTTCGGCGCTGGCATTATGCTTCGTATCCGTATTCTGATCCTTATCAATAGAGAGCATACGGCGCATTTGGCGGCGGATTTCCTTGGCCGCTTTTTCACGCACAAAGTAGAGCTTGGCTCGGCGAACCTTGGATCGGCGAAGAATCTCTATTTTATCTATCATCGGAGTATAAAGAGGAAAAATCTTCTCTACCCCCACACTATCCAGCACTTTTCTCACGGTAAATGTAGCTCCAGCTTCGGTTCCATGCTTGCGGGCCAGCACAAGACCTTCAAAGGCCTGAAGTCTAGTTTTGCCTTTTTCTGTTATTTTCTGCCAAACTTTGACAGTATCTCCTGGTCGTATGTCCAGAGTCTTTCTTTCAGAAATATTTACAGATGAAACGATATTCATAGTAGGGACAATCTAACACAGCCCTCTCTTTTTGGCAACTTCCGCAATGCCAAGTTCCTCTAGGGCGTTTATAAAATCAGTCGGTAGAGGAGATTTTATGGAGATTTTCTTGCCCGTAGAGGTAGAAAACTCTATAGAATAAGCATGCAAGGCAAGCCTTTCAAATCCCAGAGCCACTGCCTTATCTGATCCATATAAGCTATCTGCAACTATAGGATGATTTATAGCCTTAAAATGCACCCTTATCTGATGCGTTCTGCCCGTTTTGGGCTCAATTTCCAGAAAAGAATATCCAGATCTATAGGCGATAAGCTCATACCAAGTCTGCGCCTCTCTCATCTCTCCCCTAGCGCCACGAGCAGCTGACCAAGCGCGGAAATCTTTTGAACTTCTGCCTATGGGTCTGTTTATTATGCCGAACTGATCTTTTATTTCACCTCTGGCAAAAGCTAGATATTTTTTTATTATTGTTCTGGATTGAAACTGCTCTTTTAGAGATTTATGACCGGCTTTAGTCTTGGCCACCAACATCACTCCGGATGTTTCTCTATCTAGTCTATGAACTATACCTGGCCTATCTATACCACCTTCGACTTCGCCAATATCTTTTGTTTTAGGATATTTTTTTATTATCCAGTCGGTTAGAAATGGTCCTTCCTGCTTCCCGTCCGGATGCACCATAAGACCAGCAGGTTTATCTACCGCCACTATGTCTTTGTCTTCATAGAGTACTTTTATATCTTTCATATTAATTGTTTTTTCATTCCCTCAAGCCATCCCAAAATCCTTAGTAACATTTTTGTGTCACAAACTCCAACATCTACTGTGCCATATTTAAGACTGTTCCGTATATTTTTTGAACTTTTACTTTTTATGGAATAAGTTTTATAAAACTGGGAAAGGGGTATTCCTGTGATAATAGACCAGTAATCTTCTGCTTCCCTTGTTGCATTTCTGGAATGTATATGAATATGAGCATGAAATCTATCACCACTAATATTGCAGACTTCCCTAAAAAATCTCATCATTACTTTTATCAATACAGGATCACTATTACTTATACGGGCCATACCCTTCATTGTTTTTGCTCCTTCACCCCAATATATAGCAATACCTATCATTTTTAGCATTTCCTTGTCTATTTTACTAATCTCTTTAGAAATCTCACTCATAAATAATTCTTTCTTTTTAGTTTCATTTTGTAATCTACTCTGACGCCTTCTTTCGACGACTTCCGGTGAATGTATCTTCTCTTTTAGATAAAGCTTCTGCTCTGACGTGAGGACAACATTTCTTACCCATGTACTAACACTACCTTTTGAAACTGATAACATATTGGAAATTTCTCTAACGGAATATCCCTTTATCCTTAAACTAATAGATTTTTGTTTAAATTCTGAACTCATAAACCATATTATACTTCGCTAGGATACAATGGGTCAATAATAAATGATTGAAAGTTTATGTGTTTTAGTTTATGCTAGTCATATCGCGCGATTAGCTCAGTTGGTAGAGCGCTTCACTTACACTGAAGATGCCGCAGGTTCGAGTCCTGCATCGCGCACAGACATGCGTAAGTTCGTACTGTGCATAACCATTTGACAATAAAAATCTCTTCTATTGTATAATTACCGTATTAGCATTAATTATAAGTAATAAAACAATATGAAAGCTTTACATACGATTTCGTTCATTTTGGTTATCATAGGAGGTTTGAATTGGCTTATTGTAGGCCTCTTCGACAGAGGAATAGCTGACCTTATAGGTTATCCTATTTCTAGGATTGTATATGTTCTTGTGGGAATAGCCGCTATCTATCTCATAGTAGATCACAAGAGAACTTGCAAGCAGTGTGTGTCCTCGACTTCCACGAGTCCGGTTATGTAATAGTGTGTAATAGGTTTCAAGCAAGAGGCCGCCCCCAAGGGTGGCTTTTTGTTTTTGGTGCCCCCGGTTGGAATCGAACCAACATTGACGGCTTAGAAGTCCGCAGTTCTATCCATTGAACTACAGGGGCGTTCCAGAAAATATAGCAGGAAATAGGCCAAATTACAAAGACGGATCGGCAGGGCCTCTATACCCCTTCTTTATCTCACTACTTATGCCTTCCCTAATCTCAAATCTTTCAATAATATTACTTAAACCTTTTTCATCAAAGCTTTCCTCCAGAGGGGAGTCGTTTTCTTGCGAGCTATGGAATTTGCCAGTAGAAATTTGCCAATAGAGATAGAGTCCGGCAAATATGAGAATAAGCGCCGCAAGAAGACTCATAACAAGTATGAATATCCAGTCCACATAGGCGTTTCTACCTATTTCCTTCCACACACCGCTCCTATGCAGATGTGGCACTTTCATATATTTTTTCTTAAATAAATTTTTCATTTTGTTTTATGGTTGGCGCTTCTATGTCTAGAGACAGATCCCAGGATGTCGAGGAAGTATTGCCCAGAGAGTTTAGGGAGGCATTTGAAAGAGAAGCTTGTAACCCCATATTTTCCATAAGCATAAGAGCGCTCATCACCCCTCCCCACGACCCTGTAACATTTACTTTTGCTTTTATTTTACCCTCTTCTTTGCTTATAGATGAGAGCATCAGCGTAGTTTTTGAAATTGCGCCTATTTCTTCAACTTTTTCTATAAAGTCAACAATCCTATCCTCCCGCGCAATAAAGGTCTCAACCTTAACTCTATCTTCTTTTGACAATTCGAAGATTTTCATTATATCCTCCTCGTATTTATCTCTGTTCTTCTCTGATTCCACCTCTCTCGTGGCGCTTACATAATATTCAGCTTGCTTTATAGCCCTTTTATATATAAAGACATAGGCCAGAATGGAAAAAGCTATAGAGGCTAGAGCAAATATCATAAGTGTGTAATGTCTATGATTTATTTTCATTTTGGCGCTATGGGTGAAAGTTTAAGGGAAAATGTAATATCTCGACTCTTGGCCAGATCTGATACAGGAAGTTCCACGCTTGTTATGCCAGGGTCGCTTTCCAAGCGTTTCTTGAACTCCACCAAGCCTTCTCTGGTAGCCGCTTTACCTCCCAGATAGATAATATCTGGGGAAAATTTGAATGAAGTGATACTGATCCCTGGATTTTTATGCCCTATGATTTGTGAAATTATTGGTGAAAAGTCGGGAGAAGAACTAGCTGACTGCAATTTCTTTATATACACACCCGTTCGATCAAGCTCTTTAGAAATATCCTCCATGCCACTTTCTTCTCTGCTTTTTTGCAAGACTTTTACCTTTTCCAGAGCTTCTTTTTCTTGAGAATATGAAAAAATGAAAGCCGGGGTCAGAGCTCCTATGCCCACCACCACAGAACATGATACAAAGAATAATAAAGTAATAACAAACCTAACCCTATATTCTCTGCGCAGAGTTTTCATTTCTTTTTCTGGTAAAAGTGTATAGTGAATCATGTTTTTTATTCTTGTGGCAGAGCCAACCCGGCAGAAACAGCATAATCCAGAGAATCTTCCAGAGAGATTTCTGGCACATAATAATCTTCAGAAAAAGCGTTATGCCAAACATTGGCTACAGTGAGTAAAATATTGGGGTTTGGAGAGAGATGGGACACCTGACTTATGGCCATAGCGTCTCTTCCGGAGAGAATGATAGAACCTATCGCTCCTCCTTCCGCATGCTCTGACCAATATGTATATACCCTCTCTATTTCATGTCGCAGAGAGAAAATATCATCGCTTACATCTGCAGTCTTTTTATTTCTCATCATTTCTCCACCCCAGGAAATAGTAGAGGTAAAGCAGACAACACCCGCAGAAACTACATACAAACCGGTCTTTTTATTCATAATATGCACTATCATCTGGGTGTCGGCTATGCCATGTGACACCACTGCTCTGGCAATAGCTTTGGGCTGTATTTCGAAAGAAACCACAGTGAGACCAGAAGACCTTAAAACATTCAGATAACTATTTACAAGCTCCCTCGGCGCCACAGAAACACTTGCGAATATCTTACTTTCTCCCGTCACCTGTGGCAGAAGATCAAAAAAGAAAATAGCGTCGGCCGAAGAAAGAGGCACATTTTCCTCAAGTTTGAACTCTATATTTTGCCTTATGCGACTTTCTGCAGTGTCGGCCACTTCGGTTTTGAAAAGATACATTCTCTCTTCCGGAAGAGAGGCCTTTACAGTAACTATCTTGAGCTCTTTTGTTAGAGAAGATACGGCTTCTACGAGCGCCTTTTCATTTTTTATATACCCCGCCTCTACTATTCCCGGGGCGAGCATTCTGGTGCCGTAGCGATGCAGGGTATAGCCATGATGATTGGAAGAATATTCTATACAGCGTATAGCGTCATCAGAAATATCCAAACCTGCATAAGGAATATTGAGAAACTTGGGAGGAGGAAAGAGTTTAAAAAAAGTTTTGGTAAACATGCCCATATTTACCATTATTATATCACACTAACTTTTACTTTTTCTATTTTTAATAAACTCCACTATCGCCGGTATAAATGAAGTAAGAACAATCAATACAATAATAAGTGTGAGATATTTTTCGGCGTCAGGTATTATATTGCCCAATATATAGCCCAATCCCAATATTCCCCATGACCAGATAAATCCTCCGACTATATTGTAAGCCAGGAAAATCTTGTATTTCATGCCAGCCACTCCAGCTAGAATGGGAGCAAAGGTTCTCACTACAGGTATAAATCTGGCCAGAACAATAGTTTTTTTTCCATATCTTTCATAAAACGCCTTGGCTTTTTCCACATGCTTTTTGTGAAAAAACATAGAATCTTCTCTTTTAAAGATCATAGGGCCTGTTTTTTTGCCGAACCAGTAGCCTACACTATCCCCAGCTACCGCAGCGATGAAACACAGGATAAGCAACCACCATATGGATATGAGATCTTGTGAAGCCAGAAAGCCTGCGGTGAAAAGCAATGAGTCTCCCGGCAGAAAAAAGCCGAAAAATAATCCGGACTCGGCAAAGATAATAAGAACCATTCCCAACAATCCTATAGTTTCTATGATCACCAAAGGATCTAGAAGATCGTGCAATGACATTATAGACCTATCTTACCCTTTTGCCCGCTTCTTATCAAGAAAACTCTGCAGAATAAGCGCCGCCGCCGAGGCGTCTATCATTTCATTTTTCCCTTGAAACCTGCGAGCATTTTCACTTGTCATAAATTCGGGTTCTAGATGGACGGTGAAGCCTTGAGATTCTAGATCATTTTTGAAAACTAAACTGTCCTTTAAAATCTCATTAGCTTCTCCTTTGAAATTTTTAGACTCCCCCATTACTATTTCTTTTACTTTATTTACTTTGGCAATATCTATTATTTCACTTAAAAGCGTTTTTGAATTTTTTAGCACAATATGCGGCATAGCAAACTGTGCCAACTCGTCAGAAAGAGCAATGCCGACTTTCTTTGAACCATAGTCTATGCCGAGAAGTCTCATGGGCACAGTCTACTCCATATTGAAATTTGTGGCAAAATGTGAGAGTATCAGTATGTGTCTATAAGTATTTTTAGTATCCTCTAGGAAATAATAAATCTACTTGACATATTAGTTGATATATTGTTTAATGGATAGGTGGCAGAGAGGTCTAATGCGGCAGTCTTGAAAACTGCTGTCCGCGCAAGTGGACCGTGAGTTCGAATCTCACCCTATCCGCACATGAAAGATCCAGAAAAAAGTTTATATGTCAAAGTGATTGAAACTGCCCTAAAGTATCCAGATGGATTTAAATATTCTGATATCGTTAATAATAAAGAACTTGGGTTAAAAGATTGGGAAAAAAGCATACTGAATCGTTATTTTTACGATGCTTGTGAGCGTTATAATTATAAAGATAATACAAAAGGCGAAACCATATTCCTTTTTATATATGGGAATTACAATAAATCAAACTCACCCGAAAACATATATACACTAACTTTTGATACTGAATTTACATTTATTGATTTCCAAGAGCTAAAATTTGCAAGAAAAAATGCTCAAGAAGCAAGAAAAATGTCAACTTGGGCTATTGGATTATCTATATTTGCTATATTAGTTTCAATATTAGTACCGCTTGGTGTTGCATACTTTATGACACAGAATGTTGTTTTAGACAATGATCAATTCCAAACTATAAAAGAGAGTATGGATTCTTTTATAGCTCCCAGACCAAAATAATATGTCTGCATCAAAATTTTTGATATTTACTTTCATGGTATAATTTCTTATGTAGAAATTAATTTAAAAAAATGGAGAATAAAAAAAGTTTTATTTCAATGAAAAATTGGAATCGTAAAGATTATGGAAAAAATGCAGTTACTGCGATCTTGGGAGGAGTTGTCTGTAATTTTAGTGGAATAATTATAATTGGAGTAATCGGAGATGTATTATTTGTTTTTGGTTTAATACTTACGATAATATGGTTATACAAAAAGATTTCAAATAAAGAATAATTACAGTAGTATAATCACACAACAATCACATAAGAATAGCTATATTTGAAGCCATATTTTGCTATAACACCTTACTAATATTTTATCTTATCACACAAGTTTTACACCCAATTTGGTACATAACTCATAAATTTCTTTGAAGCTGAAGAGGGGTCGCTCGGTTTGATAAGACCTGATTGTAAGGTATCTGCAATAATTCTTGAGGCAATAGAGTAGTTTTTTTCACTAATATTGAAACGTTTCCTGAGAGATGTATTATTCATTAGATCATTTGATACATATTTCAGGACGCAGTGTTGATAGCATGCCCGTATCTTATCTTCTCGATCCATTTTAATAAGTTTTTTATACGCATACAAAGTTACCTTAGTAAATTGTTCATTGGCTTCAAACTTAGGTGCTGGTAATTGGTACATTTCTACACTTCGAATCACTTTATCAATACCACTACCCCTCTCTTCGCATATTTTTATTTGACGCATAAAAGAAGCTAAGTCTTCATTACGTGATCTTGGGGCATGGTCTATAAAACGATCGATGTCCACTAATGGTTTGCCTGGATTAGTAATTTCTATACGATCACTATAAATTTCTACCATAGGTGCTATTCCTGATTCAAAAAGATCCTGGTGTACCAGAGCATTTGCTATTAATTCTCTGATAGCAATCTCAGGATACATTTTCTGTTCTTCACGAAATGCTTCCTTGATAATTTCATTTGATGGAAGTTTATCTTTTATAAATTTTATTATTGCAGGAAATGCTTTTGCATATCCACGTGTACCTTCTTGCTCAACCTTTGTAGAGGTTTTATCGTTACCTTCATAAATTATTACCCTTGGTGCTTTTCTACCAAGTCTTCCTAATTTCTTTAGATCTTTAGCGAAAAGTATACCTCCCAAATTAGTTATACTATATACTCCATCATGAAAAATGATCATTCTACTTTCCAAAAGTTTTTTTATTATAGTCTTTTTATTCTCTGGTAAAGGTTGTTCTGTGATTTCAAAAAAGTATGGGTAGTTAAGTAAATTGAGAATTTCATCTGTATCTACACATTCTAGTGCAATTTGTTTTTCAAAATTTCTGTTTTTTATATTTTGCCATATTTTTCTCTCGTGGTCAGGAAATTCTTTAATATTTCTGGTTATAGATCCAATTCTAATATATGCAATATTAGAAAAATCTATAGGTCTATCTGTGGGAGCAGCTATTTTAAAAATAACTAATTTAAAACCATTTCTCTCTACTTCAAAAATATCTAGTATTGCTTTAGGTAACATTCTTTGATTTAACCAATGTTCTAATTCTTCGTTTCCTACTTTTCTACTTTTTAGATCAAATTTAGTACCAACAATCTGCTTTGTTTTATCACTTATTCCAAATATAACATACCCAAACTGACGATCGTGAAGGTTTGCACTGTTTGCTACCCCAGAAAGAATTTCCCCTAATTTCTGTGGCTCACAATCATTTTCTTTAAACTCAATCCACTCAACCTCATTTGGTTGAGTAATCAAATAATTTACTATTAATGGATTTAGTTTTTCTAGTCCCATAAGTATTGAGTATTATACATTTTTAATATCAAAAATTATATATACACCTAACAAATCATGTTATAATATCCCCATGCAACCCCTTATCGCATGGGACGCTCCCGAACATATTCATACAGAAAAAAGCAATGACTGGTATTGGGCAGTGGGCATTATCACCATCACTGCCACAGCATTGGCTTTTATTTTCAATAACATCATCTTTGGAATATTTATTCTAGTCGGGGCCTTTGCCCTAGTAGTTCACGCTGGCAAAAAGCCGCGCATAATACATTATGAAATAAACGATCGCGGAGTGGTGGCTGACAACATTCTCTACCCTTTTCTGACTTTAGAATCTTTCTGGATAGACGCGCATGAGAGACCAGCGAAAATTCTCATAAAATCCCATAAAACTTTTATGCCGTACATTACTATACAAATAGAAGATGTTGATCCAGAAGAAGTGCGAGATATTTTACTAAACTATATTGCCGAAACCGAGCATCATGAACCTCTTTCGCAAAAACTGTTGGAAAGATTTGGATTCTAGGATTAGATTTCATAAAGAGGTGAATAATCTGTTATGCTTAACTGCATGAAAGTTATTATTTTAGACGAAACAAATGAATTTATATTGAATATTGATGAAATAGACAGGTCTAGATCTCGTAAGTATATTGGGCTACTTGAGGACTTCGGACATTTATTGAGAATGCCTTATAGTAAAAATATACTGCCATATATATTTGAACTACGAGTTGGAGGTATCCATAACATAAGACTTGTATATACTTTTTATAAAAACTTTGCCATTATCTTCTATGCTTTTATGAAAAAGACAGAGCAGATTGGGGTGAAAGAAATGAATACCATTAAAACCAAATATAACAGCTTGCAAATATGACTTATATAACATATAATCAAAACATGAACCCAAAATTAAAGTGGATTGATTCCAGAGACGCTCTTAAAGGAGAATTGAAAGACCCCAAATTCAAACAGGCTTATGATGCCTTGGAAGTGGAGTTTCAGATCATCCATGATGTGCTAAAAAAAAGAATAGAAAAAGATATGAGCCAAGAAGATCTAGCTCGTAAAATGGGCAGTGATCAATCTATTATATCTAAACTAGAATCTGGAAATTATAATCCCTCTATAAAGTTTCTAAAAAGAATTGCAAAGGCTGTCGGAGGACAACTTAAGGTGACTATTATCTAACATATCAGTGCCCCCAGTTGGAATCGAACCAACATCACAACTTCCGCAAAGTTGCATCCTATCCATTGAACGACGGGGGCCTCGGCTAAATATAACATACTACCCGAGCTTCTTGAGCGCCATCATTATTCTAGATTTGTATCTCGCCGCAGTGTTCGCTTTTATAAATTTCCTTTTTGCCGCTTTATCAAGAGCTTTGTATAGAGAAGGCAGGAGTTCCCGAGCTTCCTTTGCCTTTTTTTCTGATACTAGCTTGCGAAATTTCTTCAACGGGATATCTATAGCCGCTTTTGTGCGGATATTGAATATTCTTTTTCTGGAGCTTGCTCGCAGAGCCTTTTTTGCAGAATCAGTTATTGCCATCGCATTATGTATTCACAAAACTATCATATACCTTTAAAAAATACAAGGACTGGGCTATGATAGTAATATGATCTCCAAACTTACAGGTAAAATAGCGCGCATTGATCAGAAGTATATAGTGTTGGATGTAAATGGTGTAGGATACAAAGTATTTATGACACCAGCACAAGGCAAGGCAAATGAAACTGCGAATGTCTGGACATATTTGGCAGTTAGAGAAAACTCTCTTGATCTCTATGGCTTCCCTACTCTGGAAGAGCTAAATTTCTTTGAACTTCTTATCACTATTTCCGGAATAGGACCAAAGACGGCTATGGGAATATTGAGTCTGGCTTCAGTAGAAAGTATAAAGACGGCCGTGCAGACCGAGGATACATCACATATTACAAAAGTTTCCGGTATAGGTAAAAAAGTTGCCGAAAAGATAGTGAGAGAATTGAAGGATAAAGTAGATGAAGTCTCGCATACAGCAGAATCAAAGTTATCTATGCGTGGGGATGCCGATGTTATAGAAGCGCTCAAGGCTCTGGGATATAAAGAAAGTGAAGCTCGTGAGGCTGTAAAGAAATTGCCGAAAGGTCTCGTGAAAACAAATGAAAAAGTAAAGGAAGCGCTCAAGGTGTTGGGGAGATAGATGTTTTTAGTCTAGGAAAATTCTACTAATAGATTCTACAATTTTCTCACTTTTGCAATGAGATAATACGCCTAAATATGATTGTATGGACTGTTCAAAATATTCTTTGTCAATTTGCCCTTTTTCATAAAGATATTTCATACGCGAGATTTTCTTGAGTATTCTATTCTTAGTCTTCGTGCGTAAAACTTTGTAGTGTGGCAATAAAACATATCCCAGAAAATCAATCCCTGACTTTATCTTTCTTATGGTGACTTTTCTAGGATGTAAAGTCAATCTTAATTTGTTTGTAAGAAATGATTGTAGTTTATCAATAAGGGATTCAAGAAATTCCCTTGAATTATGAAGAATAACGAAGTCATCACAGTAACGAATATAATATTCAGTTTTAAGAGTATGTTTGCAAAATTGATCCAGCTCATTGAGATATATGTTCGCCATGATTTGGCTTGTCACATTCCCCAGTGGTAGACCTTTTCTGTTGGTAGTATGAAAAGAATCTATGATTTGAACAATAAGAGACATCAGTTTTTCATCTTTTATTTTTTTATTGATCAGAGAGATAAGCGTATCATGGTCAATAGAATCAAAAAACTTCCTAATGTCGCATTTTAGGGTAAAGGCGATCTGGGTATAATTTTTAGTAACTATGCGAGAAAATTCCTCAAATCGTTTTATTCCTAAATGTGTTCCCTTTATTTTTCTAGAAGAATATGAATCATGTATAAAACTTTTGTCAAAAATCTGATAAAGATATAAATACATCAATTGATATAGGACTCTATCTCTAACAGTGGCTTTGTGTATTTTGCGAAGTTTCGGATCTTGAACATAAAAGATTACATACGGGTCTGGCTTCCAAGTCCCGGATATGAGATGATAATAGAGATCAAAGATGTTTTCTTCAAGACCAAATTCAAAAGCTCTTACATCTACCTTTGATCGTTTGCCTTTTCGGAATTCCTGCCAAGCATTTATCAAATTCTCAATACAAATTACACCACAAAAATCATGACTATTATGCCCCCCCCCCCCGCAACGACACCTATTAT
>Ga0209542_10015448_pt1 | contig 12815 bp, 9 predicted proteins | sample RifCSPhighO2_01_FD_184028 | JGI IMG/M metagenome (GOLD analysis project Ga0209542, IMG submission 184028) | Soil microbial communities from Rifle, Colorado - Rifle CSP2_plank highO2_0.1 (SPAdes) (version 2) | ecosystem: Environmental > Terrestrial > Deep subsurface > Rock core/Sediment ...
CCGCCTTCGGCACCTCCCCCTACGTAGGGGGAGGCTGGGTGGGGGTATTTCCCCCAAATATTGTTATGATAAGACTCTACATCTCGCACAGACTCTGCTTCCAATATGTCATAACGGCGATCCATTTCCTTGGCGGCCCATTTCAAGGCCAGGATTGTTTTTTTGGCATCAGTTATCACCGGGGTAAGCAAGTGCGGGATATTATTATATAAAGTGAGCTCTACGCGCTTCGGATCTATCATTATAAATTTCAAATCGTCCGGCCCGTTTCGATAAAGAAGGGAAGTAATCATGGAATGTATAGCTACTGATTTTCCAGAGCCGGTTGTGCCGGCGACCAGACAGTGGGGCATCCGGGCCAGGTTACCAAATACTGGCTTACCTGAAATAGAGCGACCGAGAGCTATCGTCAGAGGTTTTGCTGAGTTTTTGAATTTATCATCTCCAAGCATAGTGGCCAGACCGACCAGAGACTTTGTTCTGTTTGGAATTTCAATACCAACCAAAGATTTTCCTGGAATCGGCGCTTCTATCCTGATCGGGTGTGCTGCCAGCGCCAAGGCCAGATCATTTTGTAAAGCGATAATGCGAGACAGCTTCATTCCTTCGGCGGGTTTCAATGCATAACGAGTGACGGTCGGTCCTATTGTTATTTCATCCATTTCTACTTCAATGCCGAAGTTTAGGAGCGTGCGCTTTATTATATTTGCATTAGCTTTTATGTCACCAGTATTTGGTTTGCCTTGATCCTCTTCTAACAAAGAAAGCGGAGGAGGGACATAAGTAGAAAGATTCGCTTTTCTTTTTTTAATTGGCATCTCTTCTTCGTCATAGTCTTCTTTCTTTTTTCCGACACCCAAAGCATTCTTAATTTTTTCTCCAGTACTTTCTTCTTCCTCTTCAACCCCCTCTGCCTCTGGCATCTTCCCCTTATCAAGGGGAGAGGCATCCTCCTCTTGCGGAACTTTTTTCTTTGTTATAAAAGTCCAAAGTTTTTCGAAAAATGGCGCGAGTTCTAATTTGGCGTCAAATATTACAAGAATTGAAATTATTAAAATTGCGCCAAGAAAAATAATACTTGCATAAACATCAAAAAGGGAGACAAGAGGTGTTGATAAAATTTCTCCCAACAATCCGCCAGAATGTTTGCCCGAGGCAATGTCTATCATTCCGAGGCCAGAGAGGAGAAACATTGTTGCGCTGATAACGCGCGTCCATCCGATATCCGGGGTTTCTGATTTCAAAAATGAAGATCCAAGCAAAACAAGTAGAGCCGGGAGAAGAATATATCCGACGCCCAAAAGAAAATAAAGTTTTTCGTAAATAAACTTGCCAGCAACGCCGCTCATACCAAATGCGGACATTAAAAAAAATAATGCCAAAACAAAAAAAACTATTGCCATTATCCCATGCTTTGTCTGAATTTTTAGTCCCGAATATTCCCTCAGATATTCTTCTTTGTCTCTCTTCTTGCTTCCATTTTTCGCCATACAGGTATTTTAGCATGTGCCGGATGTTTCAGCCAGAATAATTTTTAAAATGCAATCTGTCTGGCGAAGCTTCGCCAGCGAACTTCTCGTCGCTCAAGAAAATAATGGTCGGAGTACCTCCTTTATTTTCTAAGCTCCTGCGAAAGGCATTTAAAAAACTATTCTGGCTTCCACTTTCTTGCATTTTTTCTTGTCCTATATATAATGGACAAATAATGTTAGCAAGCAATAAAAATCTAAAGGACGAGGCAGTGGACCTAGATATTCCCATAAAGGACAACTTCCTTTCTATTTCCTATACAAAGGCAAATAAGCTTATTACTGCACTTTATATGGTAACGGACATAATAGACAAAGGAGAACCGATTAGAAATAAATTAAGACATCTGGGGGTAGAGATTATATCGGACATACATTCTATTCCAACAGAGGCGAGCAATAAAATTGCTGAAACCGTGTCCTTTTTAAATATTGCTTCGGCTATGAATTTAATTTCCGAAATGAACTGCAGTATCCTTAAAAAAGAATTTCTTGAACTTAGTCAATGTATAAAAGAATTTGCACAGACTAAGCCAACATGGCTTGAGGAATTTTTAGAAAATTCCTCTCTTGAGGGGTGGTCAAAAACCGGGGTGGATAAGTCTATTCCACCTCCCTCCAAAGGGTACTCCTCAAGAGAGGAATTAAATTCTAAAGGACACACAAGGATTGGTGTCCAAAAGGGAAGTACTTTAATGAAAGCTCTGTCCGATAAAACTCGTCTCTTGTTCAATAGTAATTCTACCAATGCAAATAAAAATTATTTTAATATATTAAAAAAACAAAGACGAGATAATATAATTAATATTATTAAAAACAAAGGCGGGAATGCCACCATAAAGGACATAAAGATCAAGATAAATGCTGGAATACAGGGAGCACTTACTTTTAGTGAAAAAACATTACAAAGAGAATTGATGTCCATGATAAAAGATGGTGTCCTTAACAAGACAGGAGAGAAGAGGTGGAGTAGATATTTCCTAAAATAGCGTTGCCTGCCCGCAATGCTAAAGCATAGCTTTTGCAGGCGGGGAGCAGGTATTTTCTTAAATAACCTCACCCCAGCCGTCCCCAAAGGGGAGGAAGGAATTCAAAGCCTCCCTCTTCGGGGAAGGTATGGAGGGGGTTGTACTTGCATTCTAGTTAAAAGTATGAGAATATAGGGGCGTGGAGTTATCCACATAATATATTGCCGTATTTTTCTGGGATATATTATAATGCTCTTGTGATTACAGACCGCACGATAAGTGTTTTCTGTGTTCGCAAATTATATTTGTTTTCATTCACGATTTCGTCGAAAAAATCTTGAAGGAAAATAAATTGTAAGGTCATTGAAAACCGAATACCTGCCCGAAATGAATTTCATTCAGGCGGGGTTATTGTTTTCAATGTAAGTTTATCTCTGTTCTTTATTTATTTGTTCGCTCCATTATTAGTTTTAATTATTAGTCATTTTAGTTAACTTGGGCGGATAAAAAATGAAGATAGGAAAAAATGCGCTTTTAGTTTTTCTGCCGAAGAGGTGGAAAGTCGAAACTAAATTAATGGCGTAAAATCCCAGTAGTAGAATTTAAGAAATTTACTACGGGACAAAAATTAGAAAAAATTTATGAGTAATTTATTAAAATCAAAATATCTTCTTGGAGTTATGATTGTTGCGGCTGTTGTTATTGCTTTCGCTTTCGCAATGTTTGCGACGACAGCTTTGGCGGCTGACTGTTCAATCACTAGCACCTTGAGAGTAGGTTCAAAAGGTGACCAAGTTAAATGTCTTCAGGCGGCCGTCGGAGCCACTGCAGATGGCATCTTCGGTCCAAAAACCAAAGCTGCTGTTGTGGCTTGGCAAGCTAGCGTGGGCTTAGTAGCCGACGGAGTATTCGGTCCTAAATCAAATGCTGCTTGGTCCGGTGGTTCAATGAGTATGACATATCCAGCAGGCTGTACTTCAGGTACGGGCTATAGTCCTACCACAGGTATGCCTTGTACAGGTATGATGAGTGGTTACCCAGCAGGTTGTACTTCAGCTTCAGGATTTAGCGCAACGACTGGTCAGCCATGCAGTGGCGGAACTGTCATTAGCGGTCCTGTCGGAGTTTCTCTCGCTTCAGATAATCCAGCTTCTGGAACTGTTGTTGCAACTCAAGCTACGGCTGACATTGCGCACTTTACCTTTACCGGTAGTGGCACGGTTACAGCTGTCACATTAAAACGTATCGGAGTTTCTGGCGATTCAACCCTTTCAAATGTCTATCTCTTTGACGGAGCAACACGTTTGACAGATGCGGCTTCGGTGTCAAGCAACGGTATAATTTCATTTAATGTTCCTGCCGGTATCTTTACAGTTAGTGGCTCAAAAACTATTTCTGTGAAGTCTGACATTTTGACCGGCACTTCCGGTCAGACCGTCGGTGTGATGCTGGCTACATTTACGACTTCCGGCGGTACGATGACTGCAAATCTTTCCGGCAACATTCACACTGTCGCTTCTGCGACTCTGGCGGCTGTTGCTCTGTCAGGAACAGTTACTCCTACGGGAGCAACTCTTAGCCCTGCTGCAAATGTAACGGTTTGGCAGGCAACTTTCAGCGTCTCTCAGAGAGATGTTTGGATGAAGAGAATTGCATTACGTAATACGGGTTCTGCTCCAGCCAGCGCATTTATCAACTTCAAACTCTATGTTAATGGAGTAGTAGTTGGAACAGCTTCTGGTCTGGATATTAACGGTTATGTAACCTTTGATCTTACTGCCGCTCCAGTTCTTCTGGTGGCTGGTTCACGAGTTGTTCGTGTTGATGTGGACTTAGTGTCCGGCGCTTCACGCACGGCTCTATTCTCACTTCGTCAAGCGGCTGATGTTGACTTCGTTGATTCAAACTTCGGTGTGAACATTGCCCCTACTTCTACTCCATGGGCTTCGGCTACAGCCAATACTATCTCTGGTTCGTCCGGTGGTAGTCTGACTATAGAGAAAGATGTTTCTTCACCTTCAGTTAGGGTTGTCAACCAGGCTAGCGATGCGAATATTGCTACCTTCAAGTTCACAGCTTATGGTGAAGCGATAAAGGTAGAGACTCTTCGAGCAACCTACGCTTCTTCAGACGTTGCTATTAGTGAACTCCGAAACGGTCGTATCTTAATTGGTGGTGTTCAGTACGGTTCATCCACTACTCTTAATGAAGATAGTCACGCAACAACAGCTTACACTTCATACACGGTTAATTACACCTTTATGCCTGGTGTTCCTGTAATGGTGGAATTGCATGCTGATATCTTTGACAATGATGGAACAGACAGCATTACTGCAGGCACTGATACCATTAATGGCTCATTGGCTATTGGTAGCTCCAATGCGACTCGTCAGGATTCGTTGGGTTCATTCAATGCTCCGGCTGTCGCTGTCACTTCCAACACTCTGACTATCTCTACCGCTTCCATTACTCTGGCAAAAAATAGTACATACGCTAACCAAAACACAAGTCTTCCTTCAACCAACTTTAAAATTGGTTCATGGAATCTAGCGGGATCTTCGGTTGAGGATGTATTACTTACAACTCTTGGATTTGATATTAGAGAAGGATTAAGTGGTACGGAATTCGATGAAGGTGATATCACCAATATGTATCCGGTTGTAAAGAACTCTTCAGGCTCTATCGTTGCTCAACCTTCGCCTATCGCGACCTTGGGCACTGGCGCAGACCAGAACTTCTCAATCAACTACACACTGGTGAAGAATACCAATGTAACCATTGAGCTCTTTGCAAATCTGGCAGATGATACTCTGGATATGGTGGCTGGTGTTTCTGGTGGTACTGATGCTATTGACGCGACTGACGGATTTGATACCGTACTTCAGGTTTCCGGTACTTCACTTGTGAGTGGTGCAACAGTTACTGGGGGCAACGGTACGACGACTGTCGTTGGTCAAAATGTCGCTTTTGCCGCCGCTACAATCACTACATCTAAGGATGCTTCATCTCCAGTTACGGCTATCGCATATGATAACCAGACTTTGACAACCTTAGCTGCGAAGTTTGAAACAGTTACAGCTGGTTTCAGGGTTACCGACCTTACAATTACAGTAGGCGCTAGCGCTGATACGGTTGTCCAAAATGTAATGCTTTACGATGGCGCAACTCTTGTCGCCACAGCTCCTTTGAGTACTACCACAACAGCAGTATTCTCAGGTCTTGCTTGGGAGGTTCCAGCTAATACCAGTAAAGTTCTTACTGTTAAGCTACAGCTTGGAACTGTTGGTGTAAATGCTGGTACAACAGGTTCTACAATTACTACATCTATTGCCGCCGCTACCGACTTTACTGCTGTTAATACTTCAACTGGAGCATCAGCTACTGGAGCAGGGACTGCAACAGGTAGTACTACCTACGCTTACGCTTCTATCCCTACAGTCACAAAGGTTGAGCTTACAACAACTGAGGCAACTTTAGCTGCGGGAACAAAAGTGCTTGCTAGGTTCACTGTTGCTAGCAATGGTGGTACTGTAGCTTGGAAGCAAGTTTTGTTTGACATCACTAAGATAGCCGCTCCAACCATTGCTTCCGTAACATTATGGGATGTAACTGGTGGAGGTAACACAGAAATTACTTCTGCAAAAGTATTCCAAAACGGAAGTGGTGGTGTAGCTACGACTTGTTCTTCTGATAACACAATTTGTGAACTTCTCATTAGTGTCGGCACAAACGCTGACGACAATGTAGAAGAGCAAGTTAGTGGTTCAAAGACTTATGAAGTCCGCGCAACTATTGCTGGAACGTTGGCTGCCGCTAATTCTATTAGCACAAGTATCCAATCCAACTTGGCACACGTAACTTCTGTAGCCTACACTGGTACTGACAATGATCTCACTGTTGACGATGCATCATTCGTCTGGAGTGACATCTCAGCTCAGAGCCACGATACTGGTACTACTGACTGGACTAATGAAAACTTAGTAAAGGTCTTGCCTACGTCAACGTGGACAATGACTTACCCTAACTAAGTCTAAGTAAATAGTATTAGTTAAATAGCTTTTAGATTGGTCGAATATCTATTAGCAAACAAAAAGCCATCCTGAGCCTTAGGGCGAAGGGTGGTTTTTTGTATTTGCAATTTTTATTTGTTTCGTGATATGCTTGGAGCATGTTTGATTCGCTTATAAATCCGAAAGCTTTAGGGGAGGTAAGCAAAGACTTGGGGCAGATTTTTTTTGCTTCTATTTTTCTTTCAAGTTTAATGGGTGGAGATATCAATTATTTTGTAGTTATTATTGGTTTTGTTTTGTCCTTATCATCTTGGTCGTTTTACATTATTACTAGGAAATATTAATAATTAATTTATGGATGTAAATTTTATGATTAATGCATATATATTAGGAGCTTTAGTTCTTATAGCCCTTATTCTTTTGGTTATTCTTGCAAAGAAGAATAGTTAAAGTCTATGACCCAAGAACAAAGAAATCTTATTATTAGTGTGGTTGCCATAGCTTTAGTTGTCGGCGGAATTTTTTATTTTCAAGGACGGTCCTTAAAAGAGCCTCCCCAAGGACCGTCCTTAGAAAATCCGGCACCGGCACCGGAACCCACAGCCGAAGAACTTTTACAACAGAAGGTGAATAAAGCAAATGCAGAAGAATTAAAAATGCAAGAAGCAGTAAGAAAAGCCAAATGGAATACTGCGATGGACAACGCTCGGGCGGCTTTCGGCAAAGGGGAATATGATAAATCAATCGCTTTTTATAACGAAGCCTTGTCTTATAAAAAGACAGACACTGTTTATTCAGGGCTTTTTGTAGTATATAGCGCGCAAAATAATATAGATCAAGCAAGAGTTGCTATTGAGGCGGCTATTAAATTAAATCCCTTATTTACCGAATATTGGAAATCCAAACTTGCCATGCTGGATGAAAAAACCAATGTTTCCTATCAAGACCTGCAAACTATATATAGTGAAGGGCTTTTGAAAGTAGACCCGAAAACAAAGATAGATTTAGTGACATATTTTGCGGGTATAGCTGAAAGGAATGGGCAAATCTCTGATGCTATCTCTCTGTGGGAATACGCTAAAAACTTATATCCACAAAATGTGTTGATTTATCAGGCAGAGATTGATAGGTTGTTATTAAAATAATGAGCAAGGCGAATATATTTTTATAACCCTGTTAAATAAATTTTGCGTTGCAAAATTTGCCATACGTGGCAGGAAGTATATAATAAACAATATTATAAATCATGTGCCATATGGCATTTAACAGGGTGACGATTTGTTTATTAAATTAACGAGCGAAGCGAGAATAATTTTAAAACCCCAGTTAAATAGCTTTTGTCCAACAAAAGCTAAAATCCAAAGGATTTTATTTAACGGGGTGATGATTTTCTAATCGCTACGCTCAAGAAAATCAATCATGTCAAAAAATCAAGTTGTAATCATAGTTGTTATACTTTTAGTTGTAGTAGGAGTTGGTTTTTGGGCTAAGAAAATGAATAAAGAGGATGGATATTCCGTAGTGTATATGACAACTGGGGAGGTATACATAGGCAAATTGTCTAGTTTTCCGGACTTTGAGCTTACGGACGCTTATATTTTTCAAGTTACTAAAGACGTAACTGATGAAACTAAAGCTAATTTCCAGCTTCAGCCTATAAAAGAGGCCCTTTGGGCGCCTAAGAGTATGCACCTCGTAAAGGACAACGTTGTCTTTTATGGTCCGCTCATGTCCAATAGCAAGATTGCTGAAACGATAGCAGGGCAAGGGAAGTAATCTTTTGAGAGTTATCCCCCACACCTTTCTTGGTATTATTCTGCTTTTTCAATAAAAGTACCCCTATACCTCCATATTCTCGTAAAAAACTAATTTATTGAGATGATTTGACTATCAGAATAAAAAGCTATACCAAAATAGGTGTGGGAGTTATCCCCACTTTATATTGTGTTGCAATATTTTTATATTGTATAATTATATCTACATTAGCGAGTCGAATACGCTTTTGTTCACCCACCAAAATTTTTTTAAAATTTAGGCGGGTAGATCTTGAATTATCTAACAGTGCATTTCCTTAAGGGTATTGTTAGGTAATTGAGTCCCGACGTAAAGTCGGGATCCCGATCCTCAATATAATTATTTGGGCGTCGGGAGAAAACTTTATTATTAGTGTTTATTATTATTAGAAAATTGACGAGCAATGCGAGTTAAGATTTTGAAGTTCTAAATTTTTATACTCACTTCGTTCGTTAAAAATTATTCATGAAAAAATTATTTAAAGGTTTAGGTTTAGGTTTTCTTGCTCTAGCTCTGGTCGTAGGAGTTGGTGCAAGTCAAGCAAATGCGGCTATCACTGTGGCAGTGAACGCAATCACTGAAACAGGCGCGCTGACAATCACTGGCGCAGTCGGTTCGGCAATGGGTTTTGCAACCACGACTACAACTGGTGCTATTAACATTGGTACTGCAATTACAACAGGCGCTACAAGTCTTTCAACAACAGCTACGACTGGTGATATTGTTATAGGTGGAACTAGTCAGACTTCTGGTACTACTCTCATTTACGGTGGTACTGATACCGGCGCTGGTACGGCGGCTGGTCTATCTTTGACCCCGGGTACGGCTGGAACTCTTGTGCTCGGCGCTGCCGCTGGAACAGGCGCAGTTTCTCTTGGTACATCAAGCGCTGATCAGACAGTTAATGTCGCTCAAGGCGCTGCAGTTAAAACTATCAACATTGGTACTGGCAACACTTCCGGTGTTACCATTATCGGTGGTACAGCAGGTACAGGAGCAATCACCCTTGGTTCGTCTACTGGCGCACAAACGGTTAACGTTGGCACAGGTGTAGCTGGTGGTGCTCAGGTTGTAAATATTGCAACGGGTGCAGCTAGTACTGCAACTGAAACTGTAAACATCCTTACTGGCGCGGATCCTACTGCGGCTCAGACATTAAATATCATGAGTGGTGGTTCTGCAGCTGCTGGTACGCAAATTCTTAACATTATGTCTGGCGTAAATGTTGCCGCAGCTACGCTCAATCTTTTAAGTGGCGCTAATGCGACTGCTGTGGAAACTATTAACATCGGTACAGGAAATACAACAGTAGCCGGTGGTAAAACTATTCACATCGGTGACGGGACACCAACTGGTACAAACTTAATTACCATCGGTAGTAACGCGAATGTTGCTTCTACTACTACCATTAGAGGTGGAAGTGGAACAGCGGCTATCGCTCTTACTCCTCAAACAACAGGAACAATCGTAATCGGTGGTTCTGCTGGAACCGGAAATATAACTCTTGGTTCATCTTCTGGTGACCAAACAGTTATTATTGGTGGTGGCGCTGGTGTCGCAACAGTCAACATTGCAACAGGCACTGCTGCAAATCTTGTTAACATTGGTACAGGCGGTACTGGCGCGCAGGTTATTACTATCGGTAGTTCTACTTCGGCTGTAGATTTTGGTGCTACTGGTGTACGTCTTACCAATGATGGTGATGGAGCAATAACCCTTTTAGGTTTAAGCGCTGGTGCTGATGAAAATTTAACACTTAACCTTGATGACACTGCAAACGAAGCTGTCTTTAGTACTTCAACAGGTGTTACTCATTTAACACTTACTGCTATTGGATTAAAATCTACATCTGCAAGCGCAGGTATTGGTTATGCTACAGGAGCAGGTTGTGCTGTTACTCAGATTACAAATCGTTCCACGGGTGTGACTTGTGCAGGTGTTTCTGGCGCAATTACGACCGACACTACAAGTCTTGCTGCTGGAGCAGAAGCGACATTTACTGTTACAGATACTTCTGTAGCTGTTGGTGATACTGTTATTGTAAGTGTTCGTTCTGGTGCAACTAATGCAGGTGGTATCGTTCCATTCGTATCTGCTGTGGCAGCTGGATCATTCGACATTACGTTATCAAACGTAAATGCTGCTGCTGATACGGGTGCAATAATTCTCAACTTTGCTGTTATAAAAGCAGTTAGCGCATAATTATTTTGTTTCTTAAGTAATTCATTATTAACAAAAAATATGCAGGGTTTTTCTCGAAATTTTCTCTAGGTCGAATCCTGCATATATAATCTTAAAAACAAAATGATTAAAAAATTAAAAATTAGTTTACTGGTAGCTGTCTTGTCTCTCGCTGTCGGAGTCAGTTCTGCTAATGCGGCTGATTTAACGTTCAACACAGATACGACGGCTACAGTTAATGGCAACAATTACTTCATTGGGAGCGGATCAGGAGCGACATCAATAGTGGTAGCGGCGACAACGCTTACTGTAGTCGTTCCAGCTTCAACGACCTTTACTTTCGTTTCTCCCGGTAGGCACACTCTCACTAACGATGGAAGTTTGACTGCTGTCTGTACGAATACCGAAAGCACTTTAACCATTAGCACTGCTTCAACGGTAATCATCACACCTTCTACGACTGCTTGCGGAGCGATTAGTGGTGGAGGAGGTGGAGGTGGCGGAGGAGCCGCTACTCCAGCTGTCGCCGCAACTCCTGCCGTTCAGCCGCCTTCTGTCGGCGACCTGCCGTCAACGCTCCCAATCACCTCACCAGAGGTTCTTATCGCGAACGCGAAGAGGATGGTTTCCAAAGTTGCCGTGTATGTGAGCTCTCGCGGGTTTGTGCATGGCGCGCCCGGAACGGTTACCTACTTTGAAAAAGAGTATGTTTCGTCCGTGGCGAACCAACCCGACTTCGGCGAGTTCCTTGCCATCGTCTCAACCGCGAATTTCTCGTTTGAGACGAGGAATCCGAATGACCCAATTGAAGTGTTAGTTGCATTCCGCGATAAAGATGGAAGGGGGTTGTTTCAAGGGAGTCAATCATTCAAGTTAGTGAAGAATCCCAACGGCAGTTATGCGCCGCCCACGGCGGAAATCAAAGTGCAGGTATGGCCAAACGGCGACCTGCCTCTGGAAATTGCCGGGGCGGATTGGGTTGAGATTGCTCTGTTGAATGAGCGGGGCGAAACAAGCGAGACACGCTCGCTTGACCGCGACCAGAGAACCGGAAACTTCCTGTTTCCACTCTGGCTTACCGGACAACGAAATGTGCTGGTAACAGCGTTTGACAATCGCGACGATGGTACTACTGCAAAGGCGGTGTACTCCGCTCAAACGGGAGCGCGACAGCCGACCTTTACACAGTCGGTTTCCGCATCCGCGACGCTTGAAGGCGTGATTGTGGTTAAGCCAGATGTCAATTCGGTTACTGTAAACCGGCTTGACGAGCAAGTTGCTCGCTCGTTCAACAACGGCGTCTCGCCATTGGTGCAAATCAAGTTCACGAAGACGCTGACGCTCTTCTTCTACGCCGAGCACCCAATTGACGGCGTAGCGAAAGGGTTTTGGGTTCGCCGTAGCGACCAAGTTGGCTGGGCGTACTTCTCAATTGTCCAGGGGACGTCATCAACCGTCACTATGGATGCCGGTATCTACGACATCATCATTGACTGGGCAACATTTGGAAAACGGGACCAGTCGTTTGACGGTCGGGCCGGCGGAAAGGGTTGAAAGGGTTGAGAAGTTCTTTATGAATCAAACCGGCGCTCTCGTTCCCGAGAGCGCCGTCTTTTTTATCCTCGGGCGTTAAGGATTAAGGATGAAAGATTAAGGATTTACTTTCGCTATATTCACTTTCATATACGGCTGGCGGTGGCCGCGCAGTTTAAAGTAACGGCTCTTGGCCTTGTACTTGATGACTTCAATTTTCTTTCCCCGTCCACATTCGGTGATTTCGGCCTGTACTTTTGCTCCCGTGATGTACGGCGTGCCGACAACGGTATTCATACCGTCATCTTGAAGGAGCACCTTGTCAAAGGTAACCATATCCCCTTTTTTCAGAGTATCGGAAATCTTCTCAATTCGTATTGAATCCCCTTCCTTCACCTTGTATTGTTTGCCGCCTGTTTCGATAACTGCAAAAGTCATAGTGGTGGCTATATTACCGTAAAAGCTAAAGAAAGCAAGCGGAGTAGGCTTATTCTTCCAACATAGGATTTTCCAAAACGAGCGGCTCAAACTCCATGGAGGAGCCGGAGATGCGCAGAATGTCTTTGTCAATTTTGCGAAACTCTCGGCCGGATGCCGCGCTATCCACAGCCGTCCTTGACACCCTTCTATGAGGTGATAAAATGCCAGCGTTGACGAGTCCGCTCCCGACCAGCACCGGTCGGCTCCAAGAGCTCCCGAAAGGGAGCTCTTTCGATTTTTATTGTTTCTGCTATACTGCCGCTGTGGACCGAATGGGCCGAGTCCGGCTGGGCCGGGAGCGGATTTGCCATCCCGCTCTT
>Ga0209542_10015449_pt1 | contig 12815 bp, 14 predicted proteins | sample RifCSPhighO2_01_FD_184028 | JGI IMG/M metagenome (GOLD analysis project Ga0209542, IMG submission 184028) | Soil microbial communities from Rifle, Colorado - Rifle CSP2_plank highO2_0.1 (SPAdes) (version 2) | ecosystem: Environmental > Terrestrial > Deep subsurface > Rock core/Sediment ...
TCATCACTGTATTAGCTCCAATAGTAAAGATTAAATCAAAACCAGTGCTGGCTGGCTTTGGAATAACATTGGAAGGCTGAAAGGTTTGGCCAGGGAGAGTATGGAAAACTAGATTAAGATTATTACCCTCTGGATACCAATCAAGCTTTTCCAAGGCTGGAATTGAGCCGTTTTCAGAAGCCACGCCCTCAAGCGTCACAATATAGTCACCTGCTCCGGGGTTTGACACGGTTTTTTGGATCTTATCCACACCGAATAAATTGGTTTGTGCTACTTTAATCTCGTCGTCACAAACTATGGATACCTGTTTACCAGCTTTAGTTAAGCTTAAATAAAGGGATAGTCCTGAAGCAAATTTATCAATATCAGCCCCAACAGGCAGCACAATGAGGATATTCTTAGCACCAGGCAGCAAATTTTTAAGCTCAGTCAGCTGAGCATCATATTTCACAATACGTTTATTTTATCACTTCTAACAGTCAATTGCAACTATAGGCCCGCAGATTCAAATACAATTTGACATCTAGTATATAATGGGACGTAATATGGCAAATGCGGAAGAACTGAAATCAAAAGAGCTACCAGAAGGTGAAATTATTTTTCAGGAAAAACTTGGTGAAGGACTGGGAGTTATAGTGAATACATTAACAGAATTTCCACATGGTGTATACGCTATTCATAAAATGGATCTCAGAGAAGAACGACTCGCTGGTTATCTTTCGTTTCTCAGAGGAAAAAATCTTAATATAGAGCAAATAATTCTCATGGGGAGAGGCAGTAACCGATTTAATGGAGATCACGCAGTTATATCTTCAGAACAGGCTAATGGTGCCATCGTTTTAACCTCTAAACGTGATTTAGCTTTATATAATTAACTGTATTTTTTGACCAAAAGGCCACCAATTACTACTGCTATTCCGATTGCGATTAAAAACCATGTCAATGATTCCATATCTTTAGTTACCTACTTGGTAACTTATTATATAACACAATATTGCTATAAGTATACCGGCTAAAAATAAGTCTGAAGAAAATTCTTTGCCTGAGATAAATTGGCCAATAACCAAACCTCCTATAATCAGATTGCCCAAATCCATGAACTTATCTGATAATCTTGCCTTATATTGTGCAGAAAATAGTCTGCGCCTAACCATATATCTATAATACTGTATTAAAAATATTTCTTCCAACACCGAGGTGGATTTAAAACCGAAGGGCGCAAGCTCCATATTAAATTAGGACTATTTTGTATATACTAAATCTATGTTGGCTACTCAAAAGGGGCTATTTACTCTGCTTGCTTTCATCCTGATATTAGCCTGCACCGTTAGGCTTTATCGCCTGCCAGAGATGGCTCCTTTTGACTTTGATCAAGAGTATGCCGCTAATTTTGCCTATCGTGTTTTAAATGTTTACCCAATTCAACTAATTGGTCAAGGGTTATCTGTCCAGGGACTCTTTATGGGGCCGCTCTATTTCTATTTTTTGGTACCTTTTTATGCATTATTTAATCTCCACCCAATTGGCGGCACTATTGGGTCAATTGTTTTGGGGATCATCACGATCGTTACTTACTTTTTTGTTGTCAAACAAGTTTTTGGAAACGTCGCCGGATTAATAGCGGCATTTTTACGAGCCAGCCTTTTTTCTTATATCAACACTGACTGGTCAGTAACCCCGGCTTTTAGCTCTGACCTGATTGCATTAATAACTTGGTTTTGTTTTTATAAATATTGGCAGGGTCAGCATAAATACTTAATCTTACTCGGCCTCATATTTGGTATGTATACCAGTATGCATCCGATCCTATTCCCTTTTTACATCGTTTTTTTGATTCTGTTTCTGATAAAACGGCAGCTACCTAAAAAGCAGACCATATTTTTGAGTCTCCTAACCTTTTTGATCCCATTATCCCCACTGTTAATTTTTGAATATTTGCATAATTTTTTAGAAGTCAAATTATTATTTTCTTTTTTCAGTAGTACTGGAGGTGAGATTAGCCGAATACCTCAAATGATAATTTATGCCCAGAATATTTTTACTGATTTAGCCAGCAACTTACGGCTACCCATTTGGTTTAGCATTGTTTATTTTACAATATTATTTTTTTTGATTTACAAGAAAATTGGCTTTTGGAAAAACCAATTTCATCTCTTTTTCCTGCTTTCTTCCACCGTAGTTTTTCTACTCTATTACAGCTTTTTCCCAAAAATTGTGCCTGAATATTATTTCGCAGCACTAACGACAACTAATCTAATCTATTTCAGCGCCAACTTAAGTTTGTTATATCAAAAGCGCTCCCGCCCAATCCTTTTAATCAGCTTAGTCTTAATTACTTATCTGAATCTCAATTATCTGCGCCACCATAAATGGGATCACCAAAACACTGCCAGTTTATATAACAAAGAACAAATCGTTAAAAAAATTAAAAACGATAACACCGAGAACAATCAGGTCTTTGTGTCATATATTAAACTGCCTGGCCGTGATTTTGGGTTTAGCTATCTGCTTAATTATTACCAAATCAAACTAAACGACAACGCCCAAGATCCAATCTATACTATTGTGGTGCCTATTTCTTTGTCACCAGACAGTATTGATTTTAGATCAGGGGATGCTGGAGTAATCTTCCCTAGTAACTCTAAGAACTCTGATCGCAAAGAATAAGTTCAACTAAGTATTGGTTGTTGCCAAAGCCAGCTTAGATAACTCCTGAGCTCGTCAAAAGTTGCCACATCACCCTTTTCTTGATATTGGCCGATCCGCCGCATCTCACCAGGCACCATCTGCCAGGCTGCAACTTTAGTATCTGGAATCTGAGTAGCTGGAGACATTCGCACTGGAACTGGTATCAAAGGAATCTGAATATCGTTAACTAGAAATGATTTCAAAAGAGTCATATACGCCCTGGTCAGATGATAGGGAGATACGAATAACGCTTGGCTTCGGATATCCAATGTTTGGGTCTGACCAAAAACCCAATCAGCCTGCTCTTTGGTGTGTTCAGCGTGGGGGGTATAGTGAAACCCCTCATCTTTTTGCATGTAATAGGGACGCTTTCTTAACCTTTCAAGAGTTAATTCTTCATAAGACACTTCGCGATTATTGTAGCCTACAACCAATAAATGACGGGCAACCATACTAGGTTTTTCCCAAGCATTAATGGCATCTTTAACCCGCCACCATTCACCAAGCCCAGGAAAAACAGTGATAGCATCGACTCGCTCAATTACTCGTGGAACGCTGAAGATAGCGATGACGGCACTGGCATACTCACTTATTTTATCTTCTTCTACCAGCCGACTCATCTCTAAACTCATATTATTCGATAACCCTAAACTGTATGTTATGATTTTTTTGGAATAGCTCCGGCATAAGCATCTGGAAATATTCTGGGCCAATATGTAGCATTCACAATAGGTAAGCACGCAACTTGTTTACTTAAATCTGATTCTAACAAAGATAGGCAATTAACTTTCAGGAAACTCCCAGCTAGACTCCAAGTGGTTTGCTGTGAGTCAAAACCAGCAGTAACACCAATATCAAGCCCTTGCTTCCTATCGCTTCTAACAGCTACCGGAACTCCAAAAGTCTTTTTAAAATACTCCATCCCTGAATTTTTCTTTTGAGATATCTCTGCTAACACTGTGTCTAGAGGAGCCTTATATCTGATATAGCTGTTGTAATCACGAATTACAAAATCCCCATTTTGAATATATAGTTTATCTCCACCCGAACCAGAAATGTATTCAAATAAGTAATTCTCACCCCTCTTTTCAAAATCCCTGGAACCATTATAATCTGTTAATTTTAAACTAACTCCGTTACGAGTAGCATAACCCCCCCCCAGAACGCGCCCTTCTAAAATCTCCACTTGAAGCTAAATATCCCCTAACTTCATTAGCAGAGGTAGATCTGTGTATGCAAGCAGCAATAAGGATTTGCAAGGGATTGACTTCATAAATAGAATTTCTATAAGCACTTTCTAAATTGATGGCGGCTGAAGACCTGGTAACTAACCATCGATTATTTGAGTGAGGGAAGAATCCTTCTTGATGATGAAAGACGTCAAAAGCCGATAAAATCTCTGCTAATGTTGGAAGATAATCTCCTTCGAGTGGTTTATGTTTACTTACTAAACGTTCGTCCTGAAACCATAGTCCATTTATCTCTCTTACACCAATAAGTGCAGAATGTAACACCCTTTTTTGATCTGTAGTTAACTCCAATTTTAATTCTTTCAAGTACGGGCCTGAGATATCTAACCCAGATTTTACCGGCCATACGCCAAAACCTTCAGCACTCAATTTAAAGACTGTTTCAGCGGGTAATTGAGAGGTTGATAATTGTTTTAGATATGGAATATGGAAAAATCCATCCTGAATATCAGAAGCAGTTCTCGGTTTAAGCGCACCTTTCTCTGCTAATGTAAAGAAAATATTATCAACTTCTTCATTTTGAAAAGGATTAAATGTTGGAGATTCCCTCCTGCCATGAAACTTTCTATCCAAAGCTTCTAATACACGACCCACATATCTCGAATCATAAAGATCCATCCCCAGAATTTTTGGGGCTTGTGTGGTATCAGAACCAATCGGCCTAATGCAACTCTCAAGATCACGACTAGAAAGATTAGTCATAATTTGTTCTAGGGGTAACAATACTTCGGACATGATAGCTCAGAATTATAAGAATTAATTTCTCGATAGTCAACTAAGAGTGACTAAATGATTCTGTATGATTCTACGATATCCCCTATTTGGAAGTCAACCGGCGGGTCAAAGATCATGCCACAATCTGCCCCTTTTTCTACCCGAGTTACTTCTTCTTTAACTTTTCTAAGCGATTTTAGTTTAGATTCACCGATTACTACCTCTTCCCTACTCACTCTAACCTTGGAACTTTTAGAAAAACCACCCTCTAAAACCCGGCATCCAGCAATTCGCTCAGCTTTACCAAAAGGGAACTCAGCTATAATATTAGCTTTTCCTAAAACTTCTTCAACGATACCCGGTTTAATCATCCCCTCAACAACCTCTTCAATCTCTTCAATCAACTCATAAATGACATTATACGTTCGAATTAAGACGTGTTCATGTTCGGCCAACTGAGTAGCAGAAGCAGTTACCTTCACATTAAAGCCAATGGCAATACCCCGGACACTTGAAGCCAGTTTAATATCCGCCTCCCCAACCTCACCGGTACCACTACCTACTATCTCAACCACCGGTACCTCAGCATTGAATTTCTCCAATGAGTCCTCGATGGCCTCCAGAGAACCCTGTTTATCAGCTTTAATCACTACCTTTAGGATATTAGTATCTCCTTCTTGCAACTTTGAAACCAACGATTGAATCTCTTTGACTTTCTTAATATCTTTAATCTCTTCTCCCAGCGTGCTACCCACAGAAGGAACACTGTCTAAGCCAAGAATTTCGACCGGAGTTGATGGGCCGGCTTCACTAATCGGGGTTCCGTTATAGTCAAACATTCCTCTAATCTTGCCGTTTACACCATTAAGTACGATCTGGGTACCTTTTTTTAGGGTACCATTTCTAATTAAGATTGTGGCAATTGGACCTTTGAATTTATCTAAATTAGATTCAATCACCACACCTGTAGGGCTGAGGTTAGGATCACCTTTCAGCTCATTCATCTCTGAAACCAGTGTAATCATCTCTAACAACTTATCAACACCATCCCCACTTTTGGCTGATAGATTAATAATCGGCACATCACCGCCGTACTCCTCCACCAAGACCCCATTATCTGAAAGCTGTTTTTTAATCTTTTGGAGTTGAACAGTAATATCTATTCCAGGAAGATCCACCTTGTTAACCGCCACGATTATCGGAACTTTAGCAGCTAAAATATGTTTAATTGCCTCAACTGTTTGAGGCATCAGGCCATCATCAATAGCCACCACCAAAACAGCGATGTCAGCCACCCGAGCTCCCCGAGATCGCATCTTCTCAAAAGCACTATGTCCAGGAGTATCAATGAAGGTTATAAGCTGCGAGTTATGAGTTACCTGGTAGGCACCGATATGTTGAGTAATACCACCATGCTCACGCGAAGCTACTGAGGATTTTCTAATAAAATCAAGCAGGGTGGTTTTTCCATGATCAACATGGCCTAGGATTGTTACAATCGGTGGTCTCACTTGTTCTGCCATAAATTAATACCTCCATATTTACTTATCTTTAGACCTTTTATTAGGTTTTTTTGGTTTACTAGTAGCGTCATCTTGAACCGGTGGTACTAATGGAGCAGCATCTGATGGTACGTCTGCCTGTACTCCCCCTTCATGAGTCCCAACTTCTTCCACCTTCAAACCTCCATCTTCCTTATCTATCTTCAATTTTCCAAGATCGTCAGATCGCAAGCTCTGCTTATCATCCACCGTCTGCGCTTCTCCAGTACCCTCTATATCAATCTTCCAACCAGTTAATTTAGCTGCCAACCGCACATTCTGACCACCTTTACCAATAGCAAGAGAGAGTTGATCATTGGGGATTTTAACTCTGGCAATTTTATCCTCTTCGCTCAGTTCTACAGTAATATCCTTAGCCGGGGAAAGCGCCGCTACAATAAAGCGAGCAGGATCTTCTGAATAAGTAATAATATCAATCTTTTCATCCCCCAACTCAGCCATAACCTGCTGAACCCGAACTCCTTTTTGGCCAACTAAACTACCGACCGGATCAACCCCGTCCTGAGTAGAGATAGCGGCGATCTTAGTTCTAGATCCTGCTTCCCTGGCGATCGTTTTGACTACTACCGAACCTGCTTGAATCTCAGGAACTTCCAGGGCAAATAACCCTTGGACTAAACCTGGATCAGCTCGAGACACAATCACCTCAGGACCACGACCATCTTCCCGAATCTCTTTGATGAAAAATTTCATCCGCTGATTAGGCAGATAAGTTTCTGAGCGAACCTGTTCCTGGGGAGGCATAATTCCTTCAGCCCGGCCCAAATCAATAAACAGAGTATTGCCTTCTTGGCGCTGGATCGCCCCAGAGATAATCGTCCCAACTTTAGCCTCATATTCTGTTAATATAGCCCCTCTTTCAGCCTCATGAAGTTTTTGCATGATTACCTGTCTGGCGATCGAAGCAGCAATTCTAGCAAAACCAGGAGGAGTCACATTCTTAGTACCATCAAAAATTGAGATCTCACCAGTCGAGGAATCAACTTCTGAGGTAAACTCTTCAATATTATTAGGAGTAGTTTCGTTGCGGAGGGTTAAGTCTTTTTTATAGGCAGCTAAAGCAGCTTGCTTGATCGCATCAATCACCACTGAAACATCCACCCCTTTTTCAGAGGCGATCTGGTTTAATGCTGCTGCAAATTCGGTTCTAGCTTGTGCCATATCAAAAAATAGTGGGCTGAGCCCACCAATATGTATATATTAGCCCCTTGACGTTCTTAAGTCAAGCTATGTATAGTGAGAATAGTTAAAATTATGAAACAGTTTTCGATTGAGGAAGCAGTTAAATTTGGTTGGCAAACCACCAAAACCAATTTCAAGTTCCTGATTAAAATCATTTTAATCATCATGGCTGCCTATATTCTAACCAGCTGGGTTAGCAACGCTCTTGAAGATGCACCGGTCTTAAATGTCGTAGCCAGTATTCTGTTTTGGGTCTTACATATTGTTTTGGATATTGGTTTAGTTAAAATTGCCCTAAAGCTGACAGCCGACCAGAAACCTGAGCTTGAAGATCTTTATAATCACTATCCCCTTTTTTGGAAATATTTAGGCGGGGCAATTTTATCTGGCTTAATTATCCTTGGAGGATTAATTCTGCTTATCGTTCCTGGCATCTATTTTGCAGTTAAATTACAATTTGTAACTTATTTAATTATTGATCAAGGACTGGGACCAATTGACGCCATTAAAAAAAGCTGGGAGATTACGGGCGGAAACTTCTGGAATCTATTCCTCTTTGGACTAGTAATTGTTTTAATTAATGTTTTAGGATTCTTAGCACTGGTAGTTGGACTCCTTTGGGCAATTCCTACAGCTGCCATAGCCACAGCCTTTGTCTACAAAAAGCTCTTGAAAAATTAATTCCAGTATTGTATAAGTAAGTCATGATTGAAACCACTGGGTATAATTTAACCCCCATAGTCTATATTAAAGAGTTACATGGAGAAAAATTCACTTACTCCTTAAGAGAGCGGCTGAGAATGAATGCTCTGTATGGAGAAGTTATCCAAAATCAGATTTATCTTTTACAGGAAGCTGTTGGTGTAAATTTAGACCTACATTTTGGTTTTAGTAGGAATTTACACTCTAAAGAACTCAGTGCTTTGATTAATGAAGCGTTAGATCCTCATCCTGAAACAGTCAAATTTTTAGAGAAGGTTCTACTAGAGGAAGATAGTAAAGAAAAACTTGAAACCTTAAAACAATTAATTGAACCTCCGGAAAATTGGTCTGGAGACTGTGAACCTATCTGGTTGAAAGGAGAAGCCTCCTTGTTTTATCTTTCTAAGTCTGAACCCCAACTGCCAATTTATGAAACATTTGCTGAGAGAGTACTCGGCAGAATGGCAGATGCTATGCCAGGTATCCCAAAACCATTAGCGGTTGCAGCCTATGATCGCCTACATGCCTTTGGTGCTTTTAAGCAACTTCCAATCACTTAGCCTCCAGGCACGAATCGACCCAAATGGTGGAATTGATTCGATTCATATTTCAAATCATATTTCAAAATAGTATCCGGCCGGTATATATTTTGTGTTATTTTGATTCAATGATTCGATTCATCAAAGCAAAAGTTAAATGATTTGAATCATTAAAGTGCTTGAAATCCTCGAATATTAATGCTATCCTCCTAAACAAATGGAAGAGATTGAGGGACATCGAGATATTGGTCAAACTGTGGTACTTATGAGAGGGAGACTTTCAATTAGTCAGAGCGAACTAGCAATGCGAATTGGGTCTACACAAGATAATATTTCTAAAGTTGAGCATAGCGACACCTATAACCCTTCAACAGAATTTGCTTTTAAGCTTTCATCAGAGGCTAATGAAGAAGAAGCATCAGTATTATTATCAGTATCTAGTTTACGTAGGAACAATATAGTAAGAATGCTACATGGAGCTACTGCGACACTAAAAGCATTTTATAAATGGGATCACACCCCGCTGGAAGCTCAACAATTATTAGGAGACTTTTTACCTAAATGGGAAGGTTGGCTTAGCGGTTACCATAAACCGCTCTCAAAATAGTGTCCGATCGGCACTGTTTTTGATAGCCACTAGTCACATAAAGTTGGTTCTGATAAGGTGTATCCTTAAAAGACTGTCCTCAAAATAATGGCATCTGTTGTACGAATGTAGTATGATATTGGCATGGAATTTGTGGTTTATATTTTAATGGGAATTGGAGTATTACTTCTTCTTTCGGGGATTAAGATTATTAACCAATATGAGCGGGGAGTGGTTTTAACTCTAGGTAAATATTCCTATACTCTTCAACCTGGTCTAAAGATTATTGTGCCAATTTTCCAGCGGGTAATAAAGGTTGATATCCGAATTACTACTATTGATATCCCCAAACAAGAGGTGATTACTAGGGATAATGTGCCCGTCGGAATTAACGCGGTAGTTTATGTTCAGGTTGAAAACCCCGAAGCTGCTGTTTTGAAGATCCAGGACTATTATTACGCTGTCATGCAATATGCCCAAACTGCATTGCGGGATGTGGTTGGTGGGGTTGAACTTGATGCAGTCTTGACTGAAAGAGAGAAGATCGCTGAGCAGATTAAACAACTTGTTGATAAAGAAACAGCTGAGTGGGGCGTCAATGTCACTGCCATCAAGATGCAGGATATTGAGCTACCTCAAGATATGAAGCGGGTGATGGCTAAACAAGCCGAGGCTGAAAGAGAAAGAAGAGCAACTATAATTAGGGCACAAGGAGAACTAGCTGCTTCAGAAAACCTGCAAAAAGCAATGCACAATATGTCTGATAACGGTGCAATTGCTCTAAGAACTCTGCAAACAATAGAATCTTCCACCAACAAAGCTGGAAATACCGTCATCTTCACCCTCCCCACCGAAGTTTTAGCAGGTTTAAAGAAGTTAATAAAGTAAAAAACCCTTAGGATTGACTTACTGGTATATAATACCACCATGACTGATTTAGAACGAAGAGTTTTAGTTATAGCTCAACAAGAAAATCCAAATAGGGTGGATCTATGGCATAAATTAATAGAAAAAGTACTGGACGAAAATGGATTTGGTACCGATTTTTCTGATCCTCAAACTTTACCTGAAAGATTAAGAAGCTTTACTTACTCAGCAGTCATTGTAGATTTAAGTATGGTTGATGATCCTTACGGTCTTATAAGGAAGGCTCGTCAACAATCTCGTGATTTAACGATCCTTGCAGCCAGATGGTCTTTTGGTTCTCAAGACATAAGAGATACTTTTGTTGCTGGAGCTACAGATGTTTTCAGAAAAGACCTTGAAGAATATAAACTCTTAGATGAATTGAAACAAACAATCCTACGCCCTCCTGTGAATTCTTAAAACCAGGTTTTCTTTTTGCCACCGAGTTTATAGAGTTCTTCATATAACTGTTTTTCTTGTTTGCTGGGGTTTTGGGGGACTTGGAGGTTGACTCTAACAAAGTGATCTCCCCTAGTAGCTCTTCCAAGATGCGCTATTCCTTTGCCTTTAAGACGCACTAATGAGCCTGGTTGAGTTCCTGGTGGCACTTTGACTTTGACTTTTCCAGACACTGTTGAAACTTCAAAAGTATCTCCCAAAACTAGCTGGGGAATATTAACTGTAATCTCGGAGAAAACATCAGCTCCTTCTCTTAGAAAGTGAGGATCCCGATTAACATGAAAAACCAGATCAATCTCACCAAAGCGCATTTTGGTGCCGTTATCCACTCCGGCTGGCACTTTAATCGTTAATCTTTTCCGTTCCATCCGACCTTGAGGAGTCTGAGTTTGAACTTCAATTTGTTTAGTGACCCCACTGACAGCCTCATTAAAGGTTAGGTCCATCTGGTAAGTAGGCTGCCTTCGGAATTGGCTACCAAAGCCAGCTCCCCCAAAGATCTGTTCAAACAGATCAAACGGATCAGCAAAACCGCCAAACTGATCGGAACCAGAACCTCCGCTACTAGACCATGAATAGCTAAAACCCTGTCCAAATGGATTACCACCCATATTTGGATTACTACCATTTGGGGAACCTCCTTGAGACCGGTCAAAAGCAGCGTGGCCAAACTGATCATAGGATTTCTTTTTCCCAGGATCTGATAAAACCTGATAGGCTTCAGAGAGTTCTTTAAACTTCTCAGCCGCCCCAGCTGATTTATCAATATCCGGATGATGAGTCCGGGCTAGCTTCCGATAAGCTGATTTTATCTCAGCCTCACTTGCAGATTTAGAAACCCCTAATATCTCGTAATAATCTTTCTTTGTAGCCATATTATATTTTGCAAAGCAAAATTCAAGCTCTGCTTATTTCCCCTTACCTATTTTCTTAATTGAATTGTCTTTCAAGAGATTCTTTCGCTTTTTTTCAATTTCATTGATATGTTCCTCGGGTAACAAGTCTTCAGGCATAGTACCTCCGATATCCTTAATCGTTTCTCTAACTCTTTTCCCAACTACATAATGAGTGCCACTAGCCTTATCTTCTCCTGTAATACTATCTTTACTGAGTTTATCGTCTGTTTGGGTTATCCTAAATAGATTTGCAGCCAATTCAGTTGTTCCAGCTCGATCTAAAATGTCGTCATTACCAATACCTTTTCTCTGCCTTATTTGGTCGTTTCTCAATCCATATAAACCTAAATAGCCGGCATTATTAAATTTACCAAAATTAGTTACCCCAGCTTGCTTGGCTGTATCAAATAACTTTTTATTATGATCCTTAACTTCTCCCCTTACAAAGAGTCTTTTTTCATCTGCGTTCAATTCTTCAAAAATCTCTTGGCGCCTGGCTTGGATTGCAAAATAAGTTTGAGCTCTAGCTATAGCTGATTTAGAAGGATCTCCGTTTTGGGCTATAAGATAACAGGCATAACGGGAAAGTTTATAATCCTTAATTTGACGTTGTGTCTGTTTAGCCGTTCCTGACGCAATAACTATCATTTTCCCGACATCAGCAAAATGATCCTTAATTCTTTGACCACTTTTGCTACAAGATGTTTTTGCTTTTTCTATAACTGTCACAAAGTTGCCCCACTTTGTATATTCTAAAAGAGGCATCAGCTCACGGGCTTCCCAGTACTCAAAACCATTCTCATCAATTTTCTTGATGTCTTCGAAGTTTTTATGAGGAGCATTTATGATTACTTGGTTTGTCATGATTAATATTATAGCAGTTAGCCTCAGAAAGTGCTAGTTTGACATCAAAAAAAAGTGATATACTAAATTTAATGACTACTCAAAAAGGCTTTGCTCCAATATTAATGCTTCTTTTAATAGGCATTGCTTTGGTTGCAGCTGGTGGAGCATATTATTTTGGCTTTGACCATGACTGGGAGAAATCAGTTAAACTACCAACCTCTCAAACCATTTCTATTCCTGCACCAACAGATGAAACTACCAATTGGAAAACATACACTGACCCCTCTGGATCCTTTACATTTAAATATCCTGACACATTAAGGCTGAAATCCCCTGAAATTAGTGTTGTAGATATAGAACCTAACATTGTTGCAGAAGATAATGGTAGACCATTAGTAGAAGGCAGAGATGATGAGATATTTCGCTTAATTATTGCTGTTCGAGAAGACCCGAAAATAAAGAATAATCCAGATTTAAGAGAATCG
>Ga0209542_10015451_pt1 | contig 12815 bp, 18 predicted proteins | sample RifCSPhighO2_01_FD_184028 | JGI IMG/M metagenome (GOLD analysis project Ga0209542, IMG submission 184028) | Soil microbial communities from Rifle, Colorado - Rifle CSP2_plank highO2_0.1 (SPAdes) (version 2) | ecosystem: Environmental > Terrestrial > Deep subsurface > Rock core/Sediment ...
TCTCAAAAAGATTGGTTCGAACTTCCGCATTGCCGAGCGGACGCTTTCGTTCCCCCTCAAAAATGCTTGGATTCTCGCGGGGAAATACCATGCCGAGGCGCAACGCGCCGAGGCAACCAACCTTGATTTTTCCAAATGTGATTCTTGGCGGAGGCGGGAGGATTCGAACCTCCGATGCCTTTCGGCATACTCGCTTTCCAAGCGAGCGCACTAGACCGCTATGCGACGCCTCCTTATTGGATAATTGTACCCGTAAAATCTTTTCCCGCAAGGAGATTATTCAGATTTTTGAAATCTTTCACGCCGGTAATTATAGCCTTTATCTTTTTCTTTTCCGCCAGCTTCGCGCCCACCGGGTCTATCGGCGAATGGAATCCGGGCACCCAGCGCACGGGTATCATTTTTCTGTATTGTTTCCACGTAAGACTTTTTAGCGCTTCCGCGTTTTTATCTTTTTTCGGGTCGACGGTAAACACATGCGATATATTGCTCGCGTTGATCGCCTCTCCTACTTTAAAATCGTCAGCCAGCTGTATGGCAATATAATCTGTAGACCACCCGGGTCTCCAGCCGGAAGCGATTGTGACTTTATATCTTAATTTTTTTATTTTAAATCTTGAATCTATTACCACGGGGTCCGCTTCTTTAAAAAAGACTGTCCGCAAAAGATGCGCGTTGAGCCTAGTCGCGTGGATGCCGAGCCAGTCTTTGTCTTCATTTGAAAGCTTTATCACTCTGCTCCCGGCTTTTTGGTAATCCCTGGCCGGAGCCCCCCCTCCCGCGACGATTATGAATTTTTTACCATGCCTTACCCACTTTAAAATGAATTTCCTGAAATTTTTGAGAAGCCTGACGTTTATTTCCCCCGGGTTGATGACCGACCCGCCCAGCGCGATGATTACGGTGTTTCCGGATTTCCTCGTCATACTCTTGTTTCTTTTAACGCCTTTATCCTTTCTTCTATCGGAGGATGCGTCATAAATAAATTCGCAAACCAGCCGATAGTTTTTTTCTTTCCCTGATAAGGGTCATCCAGCCATAAATGCGCCGTGGCATGATTTGCCTGGCGCATCGGAGTGTGGTCCTGCGCCAATTTTCCAAGGGCAGATGCCAAGCCGTCCGGATACCTCGTCAATAAAACTCCTGAAGCGTCAGCAAGATATTCACGCTTGCGGGACACCGCGAGCTGTATCAGCATCCCCGCGATGGGCGCGAGTATTGCGAGAGCGATTCCTATCAGCAAAAAAATCGGGTGTACACCGTTTCTATCATTGTCGCCGCCCCTCCAACGCAAAGATCTTAGGAAAAAATCAGCCAGAAGCTGAATAACGCCCACAAGAATAACCACAACGGTGGAAACCAGCATATCTCTGTTTCCGATATGGCTCATCTCGTGCGCAAGTACCCCTTCCAGCTCCGTGCGGTTCATTATTTTTAAAATGCCCGAGGTCACCGCAACCAAAGCGTGCTCGGGATCACGGCCCGTAGCAAAAGCGTTTGGCTGGGGAGAGTCTACGATATAAATTTTGGGCTTCGGGAGCCCCGCGGTTATGGCGAGGTTCTCTACTATATTATGGAGGTCGGGAGCCTCTTCTTTAGAAAGAGGTTTTGCGCCCGTGGTTGCTATCACTATTTTATCCGACTGCCAGTAAGAAAAAACGCTCATCAAAACGCTGAAGATAAAAGCGAAAATTAAAATTCCGGGATTTCCGTAGACTTGCGAGAAAACAAATCCTAAAGAGGTTACCAAAACCAAAAACATCGTGATTAAAATCCACGTCTTCCTGATATTGGAATCACGCTGGGTCCAGATAGTAGCCATGAATTAAAATTGTACTTTCACCGGTTCTCTTTGGGCAGGAGTTTCGTCAAGATCAAAAAATTCTTCTTTTTTGAATCCAAAAGCATTGCCTATCATATTTGAAGGAAAAGATTCAAGCGAAGTGTTTAATTCCATCACATTAGAGTTAAAAAATCTGCGCGCCGCCTGGATTTTGTTTTCCGTGTCGGAAAGCTCACGTTGCAACTCCAAAAAATTCGTATTCGCTTTTAATTCAGGATAAGCTTCCGCGACCGCGAAAACGCTCTTTAGAGCTCCCGCCAGCATATTTTCTTTTGCCGCCTGCTCGTGAGGATTAGCCGAGCCGGAAATCGCCGCCGCCCTTGCTTTCGTGACATTCTCAAAGGTGGACGACTCGTGTTTCGCGTAGCTTTTTACCGTTTCCACGAGATTCGGTATGAGGTCGTACCTTCGCTTTAATTGCACCTCGATATCGGACCAAGCCTCCTTTGCTCGGTAGCTAAGCTTAATAAAGCGGTTATACGCGAAAACTACCCATAAAACTATCAGCGCCAGCGCGCCCAAAACTACATATAGTATGTTCATATGCTTTCTATATTAACAAATAACAGCGATTAAGCAAAGCCTATGTCTACCCCCCATATTATACAATTTATACAATCTTTGTGTCTCGGCGGGAGAAAGCGCCCTGTTATAAATACGCACATCGTCGATGAGACCGTCGCATTTATCCACATCAAGCTTGACAGCGGTTATGGGCTTGCTATAATGTAGTTACATTCGGCATTCGCCGCGGCCCCGTCCACAAAGCGGGGAATATTTATTTATATAGCTTAAAAAATGCCGCTTTCACATTATCAAAATCATCACTGTCTATCTGCCCAAGCCTAGATGACAAACGCCTGTAATCAACAGCTCTTATTTGATGCAAACAGACATACATAAATTTATTTTCTTGCGTGATCTCAACATACCACGAACCTTCCTTTTTCTGCGAGGTTGTGGGCGCAATAAGATAAAATTCGTGAGATAATTTTTTTATAATAAGTCCAGGACGTGAAAATAAATTACTCTTCCCATTGATTTCCGAGCCGACATTTTCTCCAAAGCTAACCCACCACAAATCACGTTCTTTAACCAAAGGCGACGCACTTTTAATATTGTGAAGTTTTTCTTTAAGCCCTATCCATTCCAAAAATCTTTTCACCATTTACCGACCCTAGCAACTTTCTCAAACAATTTCAAACTACCTCCCCAAATTATATAACCTCTTAATCTTCACCCCGTTAGAGATAAGACGCCAAAGGCGTCTGCCGATCTGCTAAAAGCAGACCGGATCTCTAACGGGGTAAATCCCCTGTCAGTGCGCGGCTTGCCCCGTTAGAAGTAGGACGCGCACGCAAGCGTCCGCAACTTCTAACGGGGTGAATAGGCGCGGACATCGCCCTAGAGACCGTTGAATTTATTTGCCGACCGGATTTATTTCAAAAGTGTCGTGATCGCGTTCAAATTTTATTTTATGAAGGTCAAAAAACGCCTCTTGCCCCAATAGCACCGAAACATGCGGACTTTTTATGAAACCCGCCGGAATTCGGATTTTATCACCAAGATGTTCAATTTTAATTTCGATATCGGTAAAAAATATTTCTCCATGTCCGGTTATGCCGGTGACCTTATCTTGCTTTGCGTTTTTTAAATCAATTCCCACAAGTTCTGCTATATCAAAATTAAACAAAGAATAATCGGCGCCGGAATCTATAAGAGCCAGTTGTTTTAGTTTGCTTTTGTGCCCGAAAATCTCAATTTCCACCATCGGACGCCGTATAAATTTTTTGGTATACGATGGCGGGAAAACTGTCGAGTATTTATATTTCATAAAAATGCTGGCTCGTAATTCGGAGGCAGAACTTTATAAAACACAACCTTTTCCCTTTCCGTTTCCTGTACCATTAAAACTGCTTCTTTAAGAGTGTCGCCGACAGAGACAACGTTTTTATAGTCTGGAGAAAAAGCCACCCATTTATTTTCGTGTTCCGGCTTTAAAATTTTGCTTAGTTCCGGCGCCTCTACAATGGTTTTATTGTTAGTATCCATAATATATTTCTAGCATAGTTTAAAATATATGTCTATCTTCCGAGATTATATAATCTCTTAATCTTCACCCCGTTAGAGATAAGACGCCAAAGGCGTCTGCCGATCTGCTAAAAGCAGACCGGATCTCTAACGGGGTAAATACACGCGGACGTCGCCCACCTTGCATCGCTACGGCCCGCTTCGCCGGAGCTACAGCGAGGCGAGCCCGCTTCGCCGCTAGCCTCGCCAAGTCTAAGCGGGAATCGAGGTGAGCGAGGCAGGTCGATGAGGCCGTTACATCAAATTCGAAATGCCGACTTTTTTGTAGAATTTATCGAAAGATAAAATACCATCCAATTTATAAATTTTAACCGAGGCTGTGTTAAAACAATCTATCCATGAAATACCTTTTTCTTTTCGGGATAAAAATATTTTATCTGCTTCTTCGCTAACAAGTTTTTCCAAAGGAAGTTCAATAAAATTTTTCTGCCTCAACGATACTAAAAACGCTTTTGCCGCTATTTGCGACACTTTGTAAGATAATACTGTTGCCGCCTCCGGAATAGTAAAAGGGGTGACGAAAATAATAACATCATCCAGTTCCGCCAATTTTGCTAAAGCCTTTTCATGGTTTGAATCATCCTCTTTCGCGAGCGCGACAAGAAAATCGGCATCGGCTAACGCCTTCATATGTTAGGCGTAAAGATAGTAATCAAGTTTAAAAGAAAGATTTCTCGGTCCGCCTTTTAGTTTTAGTTGAGCCACATTTTTTAGCGCTTCATAGTGGCTGATGAATGGTATTTTTTTTATTAAAAACCAGCGCAATTCTTTCTCCACATGCGCTTTTTCATTAAGCAGTTCCTTATATTCTTTTGGGATTAATAATGGCTTCATATTTTTATACTAGCATATAAACTTTAGATATACAACCTGCCTTCCCACATTATATAACCTCTTAATCTTCACCCCGTCGGCGCGCGGTTATGCGGCCGTCGTCGGTCTAGCCGTAGAATTAACTTATGGACATCCGATGTCCAAAGATTTAAACTAAGCTAATGAATCCAAAGGCAATAAGCGGCAAAATTTATCATCTTCTAAACAGGGGCGTAGATAAACGTAAAATATTTTTAGATAAAGAGGATCATCTGCGTTTTATCCATGATCTATTTGAGTTCAACGATGCCAATCCTGTTGCCGATGTACTATATACCTTTACCAATAATTTGGACATCGGACGTCCCAAAGTTAGGGTTGAGAGGAAGCCGAGGAAAATACTGGCGGATATTCTCGCGTTCGTTTTAATGCCTAATCATTATCATCTTTTAGTTATGCCGCGGCAAGACAGCGCGGTTTCTCTGTTTATGAAAAAACTGAATATGGGTTATGCAAAATATTTTAATGAAAAATACGATAGGAGCGGCGCCTTATTTCAGGGCAAGTATAAGTGCGTAGCCATTGAGAGGGACACTCATTTTATTCATATCCCATATTATATCCACCTGAACCCACTGGATCTTAAATTCCCGGAATGGCGGGAAAGAAAGATCAATAATTATAAAAAGGTTTTTGAATACATGGAATCATACAGATGGTCTAGCCACCTTGATTATCTCGGAAAAAATAATTTCCCTTCGGTTACAAATAGAAAATTGCTTCTGGATTATTTTGGCGGCGAAAACGGCTATAGAGACAGGATTTTAGATTGGTTAAAAGAAATTGATCTTGAAGAAAGCGAAATAAAAAGCTTTCTTCTAGAATAACTTTGGGACATCGGATGTCCAAAAGTTTATCTTCTTGAATAGAAAATCTTAAAACCAAATTTTTGGAACAAAGCTATAATCTCGTTGCCTGATAAATCACGAAGTTTATTGGGCATAAGCCGGTATCTCAAAATTGATGAACAAAGAAGGGTCTTTCACCACACCCAATTCTTCGGCGCTATCATCATAGAGATACACTTCTACGGCCTCTTTGATATTAGAAATTAACTCCTCGAATGTTTTTGCTTGGGTAACAATAGGAAAATCAACTGCCTCCGCAACATAATAATCATCGCTTTTAGATATAGAAAATTGCATTATTTTCTTCATGAGTATATGGTAGCAAATCTTACATAAAAATACAAATACCTAAATTATATAGGCGTTTAATCTCATCGGAGGTCAGCGCGCGGTTTCTAATGCCGTCTTTTATAAATTTTGTTTCTGTTTTCTATCGCGTGCACTGTGATTATACACTCCAAATAATTAACTTCATAAACTATGCGCCAATCTCCAACACGCAACTTAAAAAAACCGCTCCATGAACCTCCAAGTGGAATTGGCGCGAGATTTTTAAAATTTTCTGTAAACCACTGAAACTTTTCCAATACTCTTTGTCGTACTTTCGCATCTAAACTTTTCAAATCGGTTTTACCCTGATCAGTAATGCTAAATTTCCAATTATCCATAAAGGAACTTTAGAAACCTAAATAGCGAATTGGGCGAAAATTTCTGATAGTGACGTAACCTTCCCTTCAGCTTTCTCTGCTACAGATTTTCTAAGCCTCCGTTCAAACGACGGGTTTAGCTTTAAACCGGCATCCGGATCGCTTAATAATTCCGTAAATACACTGACTACTTCCTTGCGTATAATAGTATGTAAGTCTGTTCGTGGGCTTGGAGTTGTGTTTGTGTTTGTGTTTGTGTTTGTTTTTGTTTTTGGCATAATCGTATATTAGCACACGATTATCTGGGATGCAAATTCTTGAATCATAAATCTTAAATCGTAAATCTACCTCCCCAAATTATATAATCTCTTAATCTTCACCCCGTTAGAGATAAGACGCCAAAGGCGTCTGCCGATCTGCTAAAAGCAGGCCGGATCTCTAACGGGGTAAATCCCCCGACAGCGCGCGGCTTGCCCCGTTAGAAGTCGCGAACGCTTGCGTTTGCGTTCTACTTCTAACTGGGTGAATAGATGCGGACATCGTCGATGAGGCCTGTGGATACTGCTATTGACTTGTTCGTTGTATTTGCTATCATGTAAATAATACTTACGAAAAAGACCCTTATGCGGTTCCGTCCCCATTGGGGGCTTTTTCTTTTCGGGCTTGTAATATTTGCTTTTGATCGTTTAAATACGCAATGGGCACGCCAGTTCTTTTCAACAAAATTGAACATAGCTTTTGTGTATGCGGAGATAGTATTGTTTCCAGTTCTCCGCGCCCACTAAGAAATTTTACCAAGCTGGCGTAATCTCCATCGCTTGAGACGATAACCGCCTTCTTAAATTTACTTTCATACGCATCACGAACAGATTGCAAGACTAAATCGGCATCGCAATTTCCCTTTGGCTTGCCGTTTCCGTCATAAACTACTTCTTTGAAGACGAGTGTGAAGCCTGATTCTTGCAGATATTTATAAAGCTCTTTATATTTTGGTATCAATCCGATGAATAAATACGCAGTCTTTACTCCGTATTTTTCAGACAACCACACTCTTAATCTCCGATAATCCAAATTCCAACCCAAAGTTTCGGTTCCTTTGTGTAAATTTGCTCCATCTATGTATGCAAAATTGTTTTCTTTCTTTTTCATAAATCTACCTCCCCAAATTATATAATCTCTTAATCTTCACCCCGTTAGAGATAAGACGCCAAAGGCGTCTGCCGATCTGCTAAAAGCAGACCGGATCTCTAACGGGGTAAATCCCCCGACAGCGCGCGGCTTGCCCCGTTAGAAGTAGGACGCGCATGCAAGCGTCCGCGACTTCTAACGGGGTGAATAGACGCGGACATCGTCGATGAGACCATCGTTGACACTTGTCCACAAATGCCGCCTTGACAGGATATATCGGCTTGCTATACTTAAAGGACAATTTGGGATTTTCCCACTGATCCCCGCCCTCAAAGGCGGGGTGACTATTTTATATGGCGATATCATAAAATTCTAAGAATTGTTCTTTAACTTTCTTTAAATCAGAATTATCAAGAGCACCGATCCTGTTGGTAAGACGCTTCTTATCAAAAACCCTAGCCTGATTAAGCATAACCCAGCTCTTTTCCTTGTGTATGGTAATTTCTGCATACCAAGTGCCCTTCTTTTCTTGCTTTGTAAGCGGCAATCCGAGAAAGGAATTGCTTGTAAACTTTCTGAATATCAATACTGGGCGCGTAAATTTTTCTCCTTTCCCAAACATTTCTTCACCCAAATTCATTCCCAAACTACACCACCAAATATCGCCTTGTTTAAAAATTATTTTATCTTCCTTGTCCCACAGGACAATCTTTAATTTGCACCAGTCTTTAATTGACTTTATGTAATCATGCATAGTTTTTTCACCTCCCCAAATTATATAATCTCTTAATCTTCACCCCGTTAGAGATAAGACGCCAAAGGCGTCTGCCGATCTGCTAAAAGCAGGCCGGATCTCTAACGGGGTAAATCCCCTGTCAGCGCCCTGCTTGCCCCGTTAGAAGTCGCGAACGCTTGCGTTTGCGTTCTACTTCTAACGGGGTAAATAGACGCGGACAATTTACTCACCGGCCAAGGTTATACAAACGTTTAATCTCGTCGGAGGTTAATACCCTGTTGTAGACGCGGACGTCGTCCAGTATGCCAGGGAAAGGCTTAGTGCTGTTAACACCGTTATTGCCTACTTCCGGCGGACCGAAAGTGGCGGGGAAAAAGGATGGGGGTATATCCGTCGGACCGCATCCACCACAAGCCGAACCGCCATCGTCGACGCCATCTATATATACTTTCATAATCTGCGCTGTAGAATCATAAACTCCAGCGACATGATACCACCTGTTTGCTTGTAAATCGGTGGTTCCGCACCATAACGTATAACCGGCTTCGGTTCTGCCGAGGCCAAGTGCGAGCTTATTAGTGGAAGCACCACATGAGGCGGCGTTGTCTTCAAACAGTGAATATCCATCAAAATTACTATCAGTTCTGCCGAAGATTGTTCCTCCGAGATTAGCACTTTTTGTCCAGCCAGCGATTGAAAACGAAGTAGTAAAGTTGAGCGAGGCAGGACTGCTGGTAATAGCCACATAATCATTCACCCCGTCGAAACTTAACGCCTGGCCAAGTTTGCCGCGGACGATGGATTTATTGAGGTCCATATTCGAGAATGTTCCATGATTCCCCTGCCCGGAAGTGTCCAGAGCTTTTGTTGCGTTCATGTTGTTATCATCAAAAGTCCACCAGCCGACGAGGCCGTTGGCCAAAGTATCGTTTGCTTTTGAAACTCCCAGCTTCAAAGTCGCTCCGATGCGGTAGAGGCGTTTGATTTCGTCGGCCGTCAGCGCCCTGTTGTAGATGCGGACGTCGTCGATGAGGCCGGTAAAATTCGTTTGATTAGCGCCGGTGGCAATTTGTAATGCCACTGAGGAATCATCCCCAGAATGTGCCCCGACGCCATTTTGGTTTGTTGCGTGTGAGAGTGCAATACCATTACGATAAAGGCCCACTCCAGACGCAGTCTCAGACCCATTCCATGCTACAACTATATGCTGCCACTCATTCAAAGTAAGGGAGTTACTGGAAGCATAGGCAGCGATATCATTACCTGCATCAAATTCAGCGACAAATCCAAAAGTATCATTTCTTGATCCGTCATCAACAATGCGTAATGACCAGCCACGGAGCATTGAGTTAGGGAGTCCAGCATTTTTTGAAACAATGGCATTAAAGTCGCTGAATGCTCTTGGATATATCCAGGCAGAGACTGTAACCTTACTTAAATTATTTAAACTAGAACCGCTACCAACATTTACATAATCATTCACCCCGTCGAAACTTAACGCCTGGCCAAGTTTGCCGCGGACGATGGATTTATTGAGGTCCATATTCGAGAATGTTCCATGATTCCCCTGTCCGGAAGTATCCAGTGCTTTGGTGGCGTTCATGTTGTTATCGTCAAAAGTCCACCAGCCGACGAGGCCGTTGGCCAAAGTATCGTTTGCTTTTGAAACTCCCAGCTTCAGCGTTGCTCCAATTTTGTAGAGACGCTTAATCTCATCCCCCGTCAGCGCACGGTTGTAGATGCGCACATCGTCGATGAGGCCGCCAAAATTACTAGCACTCACTCTTCTCGCTATCTTGAATGCTCCGCTTGCTGCGGTATACGAACCACCAGCTGTTCCACTAAGAACCGTGGCGCTTTCTTGTGCTCCATTAAAATAAAAGAGAACGTTTGATGCGCTGCAAACGCCATCCCACGCGACTGCAATATGGGTCCATGTATTGAGTGGGACTAAGGATTGATTTCTCACATGTATATCGCCACCGTCGCAATCTACAATGAACCGAAAACGTTCTGTGCCGAACCAACCATCGCCGTCAATCTGAAAACCGCCGTCGATAAATGGGCCGTTTACACTGCCATCCGCACCCAGAGTACTAAAATACCCATACGTGCTGCCGGTTTTAGTTCTATACACCCACATGGCGACAGTAAATTGAGTTGCATTAGCTATTGCAGTGGCAGAACCTGTAACATAATCATCCACCCCGTCAAAATTTAAGGCCTGGCCGAGTTTGCCGCGGACGATGGATTTATTGAGGTCCATATTCGTGAATGTCCCATGATTCCCCTGCCCGGAAGTGTCCAGTGCTTTGGTGGCGTTCATATCCGGGCCGTTGAATGACCAGAAGCCCACGAGGCCTTGCGAAAGGCCGGCGTATTTGGGAGCGCCTATTATCAAACCTGCGTGAGCGGAGTTGCCAAACAATAGAAAAAACGCGGAAAGCACAAAAACAATTTCCAATTTACGATTTTTAATTTTCATTGTAAATTTATTCATAACATTTTTTCTAAATCTTCTTTTGAAAGCATTTGTTTTTGGTCGGAGTTGCCGATCAATCCATATGATGGTTTATGCCTAAACCCAATATATTTTATCTTTTTTCTCAAAGAACGCGCTTTTTTAATCGCCGGGATCAAGTCTGTATCGGAACTTACCAAAATCGCAATATCGTATGTGTTTTCATAAGCGCCGACAAGCAAGTCAACCGCGATCTGAACATCTACACCTTTTTCAAAATATTTTCCATTAACATCCAAAATATATCCGTGACCGATTTCAATATTATGGTTTTTGAGCACAGAAAAAAGGCGCTGCTGGCTTTTAACAAGTTCTTCCGATTTTTTATCGCCTTCCTTCGCTCTTACTATGCCAACAAAATATTTTGCATTAAAATCCGCGCTTCCTGCCAAAAACTCGCCGAATTTCTTGTAATTGAACTTTAAAATATTGCGTAAATTAAGCTCGTGCAATCTGTGGTAAAAATTACTTCCATCTATCAAAATTAATGTTTTTTTTGTCATATTATGCTAAACAAAAACCCCGCCTAAAGCCGAAGCTTTGGACGGGTGGAGTTAATAAGTTCATTATAGCAAAAGAACATACGGCGTCAAGGGCTATTGTGGACAACGCCTCCTGACCGCCAAAAGACCAGAAGCCGACGCTTCGTCCGCCCGCAACGGGCGCAAGGCCTTGCGAAAGGCCGGCGTATTTGGGAGCGCCTATTATCAAACCTGCTTTTGCGTCGCTTGCCAAGAGCAAAAGCACCGCTGATATAACGCAGATGAAAACGCCGGATAATCGCTGATATTTCATTGTGTATAACGGGGTTGACATTGTTTTCATGGGTGATATTATGGGTTTATAAACGGCTTCGGCCTCGGTCCCGCTTCGGCGGGATCAGACAACACGAAACGCGGTTATAAATTACATAAGTTTATGACCGCTTTTTGTATTAACTTATAATTTTCATCTGATATTGTGCCTATTTTATCAATCAACCGCTTGGCGTCCGTTAGCCTTAACTGCGAAATAATAGCCACTCGCAAAACACTGTCTTCCAAGACAACCGACGTATAGAATTTACTTTTTTTATTTTAGTGCTCAACGGGATCGCCCAAAAAACCTCGTTATTAAACTTTTTGAAAACAAGAATCGGCCTTGCAAATCGCTCGCCTCTGCCGTCTTGCTCAAAACCAACATTGATACCAATGGAACACCACCACACTTCACGCTCATGGAAAAATATTCTAGCCGCATCGCTATCAAGCCCCTCTTTAATCTTGTGCCATTTTTGGAAGTCTTTCTGATGAGTGCTCATTTTTTTGTTTTGTTTCTTACTTTTATTTTCTCTGATTCAAAATTCATGACAATTTTATTTTTCTTTTTGCAAAATTCGCAAAAGAAATCTGTAAAATTAGAACTCTCGGCATAGTAAACCCCCATGCCGTTTTCTCCATTATTTAGTTTGCCGCAATAAGCGCATTTTAATTGTATCCAGTATCTACCGCCCATAATTATTGCATTATAGCATACAAAACTGTTGCGTAGAAACAAAACCTTCCGCATAAGGCGGAAGGTTTTGTTTTGTTTCTGTGCGTATCAGCCTAGTAATCCATGTGCCCTCCGCCGGAAGGCATGGCTCCGCCAGCTGGAGAATTCTTTTCGGGAATTTCAGTAATCGCGGCTCCTACCGTAAGATAATTTGAAGCCACAGAAACCGCGTTCCTAAAAGCGGTTTTGGTAACTTTCAAAGGGTCAATAATTCCGGCTTCTTTCAAATCTCCGATTTTATTGATGGCGGCGTTGAATCCGAGCCAAGCCCCGCCAGGGAAAAAGTCGCTCTCCTCGAAGTCCGACTTCCCGGGGAAGTCGGACTTCTTCCCGAGCGACTTCGAGGAGGGCGGAACGGCCAATTTAGCCGCCTTCAAATCAGCAATAACTTTTCCGGGGTTTTCCCCGCTATTTTGGATTATCGCGGAAAGCGGGGCTTCCAAAGCGCGTAAAAGAATACCCCACGCGGATTTCTTTATCGCGTTCTCATTCCCTTGCCCTCCACTTGTCGAATGGGTGCTCCCCAATTCCAGGTTCACGTTGAAAAGCGCGATGCCTCCGCCGGGTACGATTCCTTCCTCCATGGCGGCGCGGG
>Ga0209542_10015452_pt1 | contig 12814 bp, 12 predicted proteins | sample RifCSPhighO2_01_FD_184028 | JGI IMG/M metagenome (GOLD analysis project Ga0209542, IMG submission 184028) | Soil microbial communities from Rifle, Colorado - Rifle CSP2_plank highO2_0.1 (SPAdes) (version 2) | ecosystem: Environmental > Terrestrial > Deep subsurface > Rock core/Sediment ...
TGTTTTCACAACTCAAAAATCGACTCGCTGTTCATCGCGGTTTGCGCCGTGACAGAAGATACAAACTCATTTAAGAAATACTCAGAGGAGAAGACTGATTCAGCCTGACGATTCTTCCTTTAAACCAGTATTTTTGAGATCGTGGCCATCCGCGAAGATACAAGAGATCAATATTGTCTTCTCTTTTGTACACCTTCACATCGATGATTTCTTTTTTTCTTGGTCATCAAACTCTATGCTAAAGAGTGTTTCACTTTCTTGTCCCGGTCGTAGATTTTCAAAAACTCTTCGAGCTTGTGTCGCCAATTCAGGATGATTCATCTCGAAAATCTCGTTCAGGCCAAGCGGAGGTGGCTTCAGTCCCGGATAGTGACCAGCCTTAAAATCTCCCAAGGTTACCTCGACGAGTTTCTCTCCCCGTACTTTCTGCTTTTTTGTTTTTCTTTCACAGCATTGATTTAACATTTTTAATTTCTTGCGCCAAGATGGGCCATTTTTCTGCAGGGACATCTTCCCCGCGAACATGTTCGTCGATGCCGAGTGCATTGAAAATTTTAAGCAGCTCCTCTTTAGGAATTTTTAATCCCTGCCCGTCCGAAGTCGGACGAAGGCGGGCGCGTGCGAGGTTTCCCAAAAGCATTTTGCGTTTTGCGCCGAGTCCCGTCTTTACTGCCCGGAAGTATTCTTCATCGGTGAAACCCGCGAGCCGTTCACGGGAAATATCAGTGACAGCGACGATCGCCGAGTCAACTTTTGGCGGCGGAGAAAAAGCCTCACGTTTTACTTTTGCGACATAACGCGGCGTTCCGTAAATTTTCACCGAAAGTGAGAGAATACTTTCTTTCCCCTCGCGTGCAACGATCTGTTCTGCGACCTCTTTCTGCACCAAAAAGACGAGTGCCGACGGTTGCCGTAATTTTTCTAGAAAAAGCCGAAAGAGCATTCCGGTGATGTAATACGGAATATTTGCAACAAGTTTATACAATGATTGGCCGAGAAACTCTTTGTGAAAGATCTTCTTCTGTACTTCATCCTGCTTGATATCACCCGAGATAAGCAATAATCGTTTCTTGTTCAAGTGGTCGGTGAATCGTTCCTCAAGTTTGCGGACGCATCGGGTGTCTGTTTCGACCGCGATCACTCGCGCTCCGGCCAAGAGCAATGCTTCGGTGAGCGCCCCCTCCCCCGGTCCTATTTCGAGCACTGTTTCCCCACTTTTGATAGCTGCCGCCTCGATGATCTTTCGCAGGACTTCTTTTGAGCGCAGGAAATGCTGACCAAGCGACTTAATTTTTCTTAGCGGTACTCCGCTTTGAAAAATAGGAGTACTCTTGTGGTGCGATTTTTTTGCCGCGATGTGTTGCATTTCCCTACTTTGCCACGAATAAACAAAAAAAACACTATACCAAACTCGTTGGCGAACGACAACAAGTTTGTGATGGCACTTGTTTAAGCAATCCCGAAATGTTTTTTGTGTGCTGCTTCTGATGAAATACCCACCGCTTTTATGAATATCGTATGTGCGTGAATAGTTTCATCTTTTTCAATCAATGTTGAAAGCAAAGAACAATCATATGGAAAGATCCACACACTTTTTTGAATTTGCAGAAAATGTGATTTGCTGAGCACATAGCGCAAGGAGTTACGAGCCGAGCGCTCCTTTTCCGGAAAATCATAAGCGATCATACGCCAACCCCCATCCCATTTTTCACGGTGTATTATTGCGCGTGAGGAGTATTCATAACTGCGACGCAACGCAAGCCTTCCTTCTTTGGTTGCAAAAAACATCGTGGCTCCGTTTTTTCTTGCTCGTCGCACATAACCGCACGCTTCGAGCCGCTCAACTGCCAGTCGGTTCATATAGCGCTCTCTTGCGCGGACAGAGATAATATTGTGCATCATGCGCGTGCTTCTTGCAGAAAAGAGAAAACCGATAAAGCGATCTCCAGCGGAAATTTCATCAAGGATGTGATAATAGCGTGAGCCGTTTTGGAATCGTGGGGCACTTGAACGTGGTTTTTTCATAGAAGAACTATACCAAACTCATTGGCGAACGACAACAAATTTGGTATAGTCTGGGCATCAAGGAATGTCGGCGATGAGCACGCCGTTCTTTTCGCTCATTGATGCGATCGTGTTGCCGTAAGGGTCGATGATGCTCGATATTCCGCCTTTGGTGGAACGAAGGAGATATGCTCCTGTTTCAAGCGCGCGCATGCGCGTGATCTGATGGTGAAGCGAAAGAATTCCCTTGCTGACGAACACGCTGTCGTTCGACGGAGAAAGAATAAGTTTGGCACCGTGTGCCGAAAGCGGGGTAATATCGACCTCCGAGCAAATATATCCTGCAAGCGGGATGTCGTCCAAGCGGAAATCTTGCTTGTCTTCTCCGCGTGCGAAACTTTCAAAAAGCGGAATCGGAAGCCCGAGCGGCGCATATTCGGTGAACGGTACCGGCCGCCTCTTGTGATAGACACTCAGGACTTTTCCGTCGCGATAGAGGAGAATACTGTTGAAAAGCCGGCCGTTTTTTTCCGAATGGGTAGCGAGCGCGAATGTCGTTCGAGGATATTCTTTTGAGAGCGAAAGAAAATCTTCATACAGCGCTCCTGCGCTCGGCAGATAGACCGGCTGACGGCGCGAAAGAACGTACCCTTCCTCGTCAATAGTGAAATAGGGAAAGATATTTTCCGGTGTAAGGATGAGATCGGGGTTTTCCGTGAGCGCCTCGATGAACAACGAGCGATAAGTGTCGTACGAACTTTCATTGATGCTTTCATCGGTGTGTATGTTTGACGAGATCACCGCAACACGAAGACGGTATCCCGTATCGATCGCCTGTGATTCCCGATATACGCCAAAAAGAAATACGGCAATAAAGAGTAAGGCGACGGTGATCGTTTCATATGCGTACAGCTTTCCAAAAAATATTTCACGGAGACGCGACATGACCGTTCCCGCGCTTTGCCCGTACCTTATGGAGAGCATGGTGATCCACATGTTGCCGAGTATCGCAATGAATGTGAGACCGTAGACACTGGCGAACGATGCGATGTGTTTTATATGAATCGCATCGATCAAGAGATAACCGAGGGCTCCCCAACTGTATCCCATGAGAAAAACGGCAGAGCGCAAAAATTCCGCAAGCGCGAAAAGCAATGCGAAAAGGATGGGCAGAGGGATGACTGTCTTTTGCATTTTTGACACCAAGAGCATCGGAATAAAATAAAATGTTGCGCCGAACATGACGACCAAAAAAACAAAAGCCGCATATTCGAGTGCGTACAAAGAGAGCAAAGATCCCCCGTCATTCACCCACCATGTTCCGGAAAGACGGAACAGCGATTCACAGACGGCCAATGCGTACGGCGTTATCATGAGAAAGAAAGCCAGAATGATCTTGCGTGTCCCAAGCAGCGCAAAATAATTCAAAAAGAACGGGACGAACGCGACCCAGACAAGCGGCCACATTCCCACAAGGGGTGTCGCAAGCAAAAGCAGTACGCCGGATAGCAAGGAATACCAGAGAGAAGAACAATGGGAGTCTGCCAGACTCTGTTTATAGAAATAGAGGACCCCGTTCATATATACACCACCATATCATTTTCCTCATCCCAATCCAAAAGACTTTTTCTTTTTGATCTTTCTGGATCGCGGCTGCCTTCGCTGTCGTCGTGAGACTCGAAGTCGATCAGCGCGTCGTCGATATCGGAAAGAAATTCCGAAGGAACGTTCACTTGGCGAGTCCCGAAGATCGTCCGGAATGATGCGTACGAGAGAAATACTTTTTTTGCCGCACGCGTCAGTGCGACATAAAAAAGACGGCGTTCTTCTTCGCGTTCGGAAAGATCTTTGCTCTCATCCTGCGAACGGCGCGACGGGAAAAGGTCTTGTTCCATTCCGGTCACGAAGACAAAAGGAAATTCGAGCCCCTTCGCGGCATGGACGGTCATGAGCCTGACGGCGTCCTCCCGTTCCTTGAGGTTGTCCTGATCGGATTCAAGTGCGACATCGGTAAGAAATTGCTCGATCCCGTCGACCCTGTCGAATGCGTCATAGCGCATTGCGACGGTGACCAGCTCCCGGACATTCGCCAGCTGCTCGGTATCATCTTCGCCTGCCCGTCCGAAGTCAGACGTAGGCGGGTCGCCCCCCGAAAGGAGTTTTTCGATCCCCGCTTCTTTAATGATGAAGGAAATGAGCTGTGACGGTCTCAGTTCCCCAGTCATCCTGCCAATACGATGAAGCAAGGCATAGAATTCTTCGACTTTCGCACGCACCCCAGCTGGAAGAGAGTCTTTTTGTCCGCGGAAGATCTTCTCGAGCGTTACTTTTCCTATCCCGCGCGCGGGGACGTTTATGATCCGTGCGATATCAAGTGCTGACTTCGGATTTCTCGCGGCGCGCAGGTACGCGATAACATCTTTCACCTCCTTGCGTTCATAGAAGCGGACGCCAAGAACCTGATACGGAATTCCCGAATAGAGGAGCACTTCCTCCATGACGCGCGACTGGAAATTGGTGCGATATAAGACTGCGATCTCTCTCGGTCGTGCTCCACCCTTCAAGAGTCCGGCGATCCGCGTCGCGACGAATCGCGCCTCATCGTTCTCATCATACGAAGAGAAAACGGACACTTTCTCGCCGTCCCCGTTTTTGGTGAAGAGGTTCTTTTCTTTGCGCATCGTGTTCTTCGCGATGATGCTGTTCGCGGCGGTGAGGATGTTCTGCGTCGAGCGGTAATTTTGTTCAAGGAGAATGATCTTTGCCCCCGGGTAATCTTCTTCGAATTCGAGGATGTTCGCGATGGATGCGCCGCGCCAGCTGTAAATATTCTGGTCGCTGTCGCCGACAACGCAGATATTTTTCTTTTTTCCGGAAAGTAATTTTACCAGACGGTACTGGACCTCATTGGTGTCCTGATATTCGTCGACATGGATATATTCCCACTGGGACGCATAGTAGTCGCGGATCTCCGTGTGCGTCTCAAGCAGGCGCACGGTCTTTTCGAGCAGATCGTCGAAATCGAGCGCGTGAGAAGTAAAGAGCGCGTGCTCGTAAAGCACGAAGACCTTTTCGAGTATTTCTCCCAGGCGGCCGTTGCGTGTCGTTGACCCGATGGTTTCCGCGGTGCCCATATTCCCTTTGTGGCGGGAAATAAGCGACTGGATCCTTCGCGGTTCGAATTCTTTCGGGTCAGCCCCGGCTTTGACGAGTGACTGTTTGATCAGCTTGAGCGAGTCATCCTGATCGAGGATGGTCGCTCTGCGCGGGATGCCGATCACGCCACCTTTTTCCCGGAGAATATATCCTCCGAGTCCGTGAAAGGTGCCGATCCAAGGCGTACCCTCAGCGCGGGCCCAGTTGCCGACTCTGGGTGTCGTTCCCAAAAGGGCAAAAACCCTCTCGCGCATCTCCTTTGCGGCTTTATTCGTGAACGTAATAGCGAGGACGGACTCTCCCGGGACACCCTCCTCGATCAAGTGGCCGATCCGGTGAGTGAGCGTCTTCGTTTTTCCGGCTCCTGCCCCGGCGACAATAAGAAGCGGTCCGTCTATTGTAAGCACCGCCTCTTTTTGGCCGGGATTTAACCCCTGAAGAAGATTTTGCATTAGGCATTATCTTAACACTCATTGGCAATATCATCGAAGATGGGCAAAAAACACCATATAAAGCCGTATTTCGACTCTTCCCTTTCAAGATGAAGTTTTGGGTAATTTGGCTCTGTAAGGCCACAGTTGGGTCGGTCGAATCGGCAATATGTAGAATACGTTGTCACTGAGCCATTTTTTTGTTGTCTCCGCCGAGGGGAGAGGTGGAAAACTTATCAAAAATTCATTGACCATGACTGTTCACCCCGTTATGCTTTATTGCATACGGTTGTCAAACGGTTGCAACGAGAACGGCGCAAGACGCCAAACAAGGAGGCTCGCGGAACGACTTAATTTCGAAATAGGCTTATACAATTGAAGAATTTTTATTTCCGGCTCATGCGCATGTTTGGCCATGACCGGAGTCATATGCGCCCCGAAGCTCCACTTTCGTGGAAAAAGCTTGCTTTTCCCGCTTTCGTTTTTCTTATTGTTCCCGGAGCTGTCGCATATGCCAGCTTCTTTTTTTTGAGCGATCAGGGCGACTTTCTGGAAGTCAGTATTCAGAAAAAAAATCCTAATTCTCAGACCATCGGGCTACTTGCCGCATCAGTCGGTCCAGTTATCGGAGTGAGCAGCACCCCGCTTGATACCGCGACGGTTGCGGACAGTGCGTTGCTCGCCTACAGCGGACCGTCAGACGGCGTTGCCGGTCTCAGCGATGAGGGCTTCAACCATGGACAGGTGAGTACTTATGTCGTACGCGATGGAGATACGCTTTCGTCCATCGCAAAAATGTTCGATGTCTCGATCAACACCATACTCTGGGCGAACAACCTTTCCCGCTACACGAAGATCACTATCGGGCAGACACTGACCATCCTCCCTATTTCCGGCGTACAGTATACCGTGATGAAAGGCGATACGATCTCGGGTATCGCGAAAAAATTCAAGGGTGATGCAGAAGAAATTCGTTCATACAACGGGATCATTAAAGACAGCGATCTCATGATCGGTTCGATCATTATCGTGCCGTACGGTGAGGTGCCTGTTGCTGCGACAAATTACGCGCCTGCATCATCAAAAGTAAGCACGGTGAGCGGGCCTTCATATGAAGGATATTACAAAGCGCCATTTCCGAGTTATCGTAAAACGCAAGGTTTGCACGCCTATAATGGCGTCGATCTGGTCTCAACGCTCGGCGTCGGTGCCCCCGTTATGTCTGCCGCAGGAGGACAAGTTGTCGTAGCAAAACAGGGCGGCTATAACGGCGGATACGGAAATTACGTTGTGCTTCAGCATGCAAACGGCACGCAGACACTTTACTCGCATCTGCAGTCGGTTGCGGTTGCGGCGGGAGCGGTAGTCTATCAGGGGCAAGTCATCGGATATATGGGAAGCACAGGCAGATCGACGGCACCACATCTTCACTTCGAGGTTCGTGGCGCGAAGAATCCGTTCTAACCTTATCGTTTGAAGAAGGTGAGGCTCTCTCTGGTCAACCCCTCCCTATTTCGTTGACGCCCCCTGACTTCGGGAGTAGTTTTGAACGAGATATGTTCGATGAAAAGGAAGAGAAGGATGAAGAGGATCAAGTTGTTTTCCCGCAAGAATGGCGGCGACGAAAGTAAGATCGAGGCGCTCCTCAAGCTATACCCCTATTTGGCGGCTATTTGCGGTGATCGTCGCATATCCCCACTGCAAATGATTCCATCGGAGGAACTCCCGACGTATGAGTATATTCCTTGCGCTATGGCCTACAATTGTGAGGGGCGGGTGTATCTCATAAAGGATGGAGCGATAACGGCGCAAAAGAGCTGGGATGAGACGCGTATGCGCCGAAGGACACTCGGTCTTCGTGAACCGTTCAACAATTCCCCGCAGGCAGAACTTGTTGGTGACGAAGATGCCTGTGTGCTGGTACAGCATCATTACGCCGAAGGCGACGAAAAAGACAATTGGATCTCCGTGGATGTCTTCATGTGCCCTCCTGGACACACTTTTCAGGATTTTCCTCTCATACGCACGTGGATCGCCGAGGTGGCGGTGGTAATGGAGCTTCGGGAAGCCGGGTTCGTCAGATAGCAGATCGTACGTACTCCGCCGGAATTTGCCGGCGGTGTTTTGCGCCATGTTCGGTTATAATAAGCCGGTGAGGACATTAAAATTTGATAATAAAAAAATCGGACTGACTCCGAAAGAGCTGAACGTGCTGAAACCCCTCGGCACTCCGCAGAAGATACAGGATTTTGTCACGGCGATCCCTCAAAATTTCGAGCCTGACGGCGATACCTGCATGTCGGTTCGCGAGGTGCTCACGAAACGGCGCGCACACTGTATCGAAGGAGCGCTTGTCGCCGCACTGGCGTTCTGGGTTCATGGAAAGCCGCCGCTTCTCATGGATGTGAAGGCATCAGATGAAGATGATGATCATGTCGTTGCGCTTTTTCGGGAGAACGGCTGCTGGGGTGCGATCTCAAAAGGCAATCACGCTTATACGCGCTATCGCGATCCGGTCTATCGGACGCTCCGTGAGCTCGCGATGTCCTATTTTCACGAATACTATAATCCTGCGGGGAAAAAGACCCTGCGCTCTTATTCTCGCCCGCTCGACCTTTCGTGTTATGGCCCTGATGTGTGGATGACCGGAGAAGGGGCGTGGGAGATCGCCCGTGATATCGATGCGATCAAACACTTCGCGCTTATTTCGAAAGTGCAGGAAAGATCACTCCGCCCGATCGAAGAGATCGAACGGCGCGTGTCGAAGGTCGTGGTCCATCGATCTCCGAGAGTGCGTTAGAGTCCGTTCACGATCTCACCGCAATAAAACAAGGAAATACTCGCTTGCCTGCCAAAACTCAAAAGTTCTGGCTGCAAATCACGAACTTTTCGTCGACAGGTCTCGACATGGCTCCTCAAATTTCGCGATTTTCGCTCAAAATTTTTGAGTTTTGGCGAGACATGAGATCGTGAACGGGCTCTTAAAAAAATCCTCCCGCTTTTGCTTTTTCCATCGCGACTTTAAACCAGTAGGTGTATTTTTCCGGATGCGTCGCAAGTTCCTGTTCGATCGCCTCGCGGGTCATCCAAGAATAATTGTCCGCTTCTTCCGGGTTCGCTATAATTTCTCCGTCAAAAGTGCCGACGAAGACGTGATCGATCTCGTTCTCCTTGAGGTTGTGGTCAAGGAGTGTCGTGTAGTGAAAAACAAAACTTTCCTCAAGCGGACAGTCAAAACCCATTTCTTCACCGAGCCGCCGATGCGCCGCCGTCAGCGTTTCTTCGCCATCGCGCGGATGGCCGCAGCAGGTATTCGTCCAGAGTCCCCCGCTGTGATATTTTGTTTTTGCGCGCTTTTGGAGCAGAAATTCTCCTTTTGCATTTTGCACGAAGATCGAAAAGGCGCGATGAAGCAATCCCTTTTCATGCGCCTCAAGCTTTCCCATCGCTCCGATCGGCTCGTCTTTCTCTGAGATCAGAATAATTTTTTCTTCCATGTCGTTATAGGGAGATTATGATGCAGCGAACAGCCGTTTCGGGCGATATTGGAGTGCCTCCATGATGTGGTTTTCGCTGATGTAGCGTGATTCGTCGAGGTCGGCGATCGTGCGCGCGAGTTTGATGATCCGGTGATAGGCGCGGGGTGAAAGGTCGAGTCGTTTCGCGCTGTCGTTTAGGAGCGCGACGACATTGTCAGTAAGTTTGATCATGCGATCAATATCACGGACGCCCATTCCCGCATTCAATGTTGTGTGCACGTTGTCGGCAAAACGTTTTGCCTGGTGCGCGCGCGCAGACACGATCATTGCGGTGAATTCATCGAATTGTTTTCGCGCATTCGGATCCCGTTTTCCCGGCGCAAGCGTCGCGTGCGCAAGGCGCGGCACTTCGATCCAAAGGTCGACGCGGTCAACGATGGGACCGGAGATCTTTCGCTGATAACGGCTGATCTGTCCCGGATCACAGACGCACGCTTTCTTCGGGTCTCCAAAGTAGCCGCACGGACAAGGGTTCATTGCCGCGATCAAGATGAACTGTGCGGGGAAACGCTCGGAACCTTTCGCGCGCGAGATGTGGACAATGCCTTCTTCGAGTGGCTGGCGAAGCGATTCGATCACCCGTTTATCGAATTCCGGGAATTCATCGAGGAAAAGCACGCCGCGGTGTGCGAGTGTGACCTCACCCGGCTTTGGTACCGTTCCGCCGCCGATGATCGAAACATACGAAGCCGTATGGTGCGGCGAGCGGAATGGCGGAATTGATATCACGCCGCCTGCAAGCGTTCCGGAAACGGAATGTATTGCCGTAACCTCGAGCGCCTCTTTGTGGGAGAGCGGAGGCAAGAGTTCCGTAAAAGCGCGCGCGAGCATGCTCTTCCCTGTGCCCGGCGGTCCCCACATGGCAATATTGTGCCCGCCCGCAGCGGCGATCATGAGTCCGCGCTTTGCCGTTTCTTGCCCGCGAATATCCGCGAATGCACGATCGGCAGCGCTGACGTTTGTATGAACAAGCACGGTGTGCTCTTGAGGGGTGATCCGTTTTAGGGTGATGCCGACACGCCCTTCCCCTTCTTCTTTTTGTATCGGTGTCGTTTTTGAAAGGTGCTGAGCAAGTTCATAAAGTGAACTGACGGGAAAGACCGTAATTCCCGGGATGAGCGCGGCTTCTTCGGCGTTTGCTTTCGGCACATAGAGCTCATTCATTCCCCGGGCTTTCGCTTCCGTAGCGATGGCAAGCGCCCCGTGAATACCGCGGACGTGGCCATCAAGAGCGAGTTCTCCGGCAAAGATCTTTCCTTCCGGATCGAAACGCATGTCTCCCGTTGCAAGGAGATAGGCAAGCGCGATAGGCAGATCGAACAAAGGTCCCGATTTTTTCAGATCGGCTGGTGCAAGACTGACGGTGATCTTCTGGTTGCGCTGCTTCGGCGATTTCCATCCCGAATTTTTTATGGCCGCGCTGACACGGTCGCGTGCTTCTTCCACCGCTTTGTCGGCAAGACCGACCACCGTGAATGCATGAAGCCCTTTTGCAAGATCCGCTTCAATGGTGATCGGATGTGCGCCGAGAAGTGTCGGCTGAAATGCAAAGACCTTGGCGAACGCCATAACATGGGCGGACGCTACCCCTTGTGCGTCTTACAGGTTTCCGCGGAATAATTCGCTTCAAGACGGTCTTCTTCGATCTGTTTTTGACAGACGCTGCAGACGCCGTATGTACCCTTTTCGATACGTTCAAGCGCTCTCTCGATCTCATTGAAACGCTTTTCCAGTTCGAATTCGACGGCGCTTCGATTCTCAAAATCACTGATCTCTTCCGCGCGCTCCTCTTCTTCGGCGGGGTCAATATTTAAATTCGCCGCGACCGGTTCCCAGTCGTTCTCGTTGTCCGGGTTGATCCGTCCGACGTCTTTGAGCTCACGCAGGAGACGCGCTTTTTCCTCCAACAGCTTCTTTTGATAATGCTCAATATTGAGTGTCATAGGCCAATCATACGCAAATATACCCGCAAGGCAACCCCGCCCATAGAAGGCAGGCGATCTATTTTATGCCGTTCCGGAACTGTTCGATGAGCATCACGAGCGTTTCACGGTCGCCTGCGATAATGAGCATCTCCCGATCGGGAAATGCGTAGGCGATCGCCGGTACTCCGTCCGGGTCACTTAACACCCGGGCGGGTGTCTCCGCGACACGCTCATCTTTGAAAGCCCTTCCGGCGAGCGCCGCAATATCGCTCTTTTTCATTTTCGGATTAAGCGCAGGGATGAGCGCATCGCCCATGAGCGGTTCCCACGCAAGCATCCCCGCGAATGTTTCGGCTTAAGAGCGCGAGCGAAATGTGAAAAAACCGACAGGGCCTTTACCGGAATGCATACCATAGACGAAGACCGGATCAAGAGAATGTAGCAGTGTTTCGGGCGGTGTCTTTCCTCCCAAAGTGCGCAGGAGTGCGCTTGTTGTTGCTGCTTGGACGTTGCCTCCCGCAGCGTCGCTTGAATAAAATTGCATGATACGTACTTCTCCGCGAGCGAGGCTGGAGTTTGCAAACAGCCCCGCGATACTCTTCGGTACTTGTTCACGGGAAGAATTGCCGATCGCGATCGATGCGCCATCCTCAAGCAGGATGTTATCTCCGGCCGCGCTTTCCGTATCGGAGACTAAGGGGATGTGGAATGAAGCGCCGATCAGCACATAGAGACCGACGCCGACGGCGAACGCAAGCACAAGGAGCAAGAGGAGTATCAAGCGTCCCAGATGCGGCTCAGATTCCTCGGAGATACGGGGAAGCCCCAATTCTTCCTTGTGCGCCCGCTCGGCCATAAGCAACCCCAGCTTTGTCGTTTTTGCCGCCTCTCCGACGGCATCCGATTGAAAGGTGCGAAGCGTTGGCGCAAGCGCACTTCCCTTACTCCGCACGGGTTTCTTTGTTGCGGCGTCAGGTGCTTCTTCAAGTGGCGGCCCTTCATAGGCGATCTCTTTCATCTTCGTTATTATACGTCATCGTTTAACTTTACGTTGAGTTTTTCGGATGCGATTCCTCTTACTTTGTTATACTTGCCCCATGAAGCTCAAGGAAACTGCAAAGAATATCAACGAATATATCCGTAAGTGGTCAGAAGGGAAGCAAAAACTTGTTGTTGCCGTTGATGGATATACCGGAGTAGGAAAAACAACGATACTTGATGCATTGGCAGAGCTCAATTCGGATATCCTTCCGGTACATTGTGATGATTTTATGTTATCAGCAGCCGAGTTCAAGAAAATTCTCGCTTTAAACGAAGACCGATCCGTTACTTTTGAGCTTCACCGTAACGACTATGGAAAGATCGAGGACATGGTGAATGCTTTTCGCAAGCGCAATGATACGGTCGAGCTTCATGTGGCAAACAGGGAGACCGGCAAAACAGACGTCACAAAGACTTTCGAGCTATCAAAGAGCATTATGGTAATTGAAGGAGTGTTCATGTTTCATCCGAAACTGCTCGATCACCTCTGGGATAAACGGATCTATCTTGACGGTGATACCGTAACGATCGATGAGCGTCGGGTCAAACGAGAGAAAGAGCGTTGGGGTGACAAATATTTTCCTGAAACTCACCCTGACTTGCTCTGTAGAAAACACCCCGTGTCACCAAGGTACGCCTAAATCACCAGCATGTTATAGGCGAACCAGCGCAGTCCCATCTCCCGCATCTGCGTGATGTAGCTCCGCGCACGAAGGAA
>Ga0209542_10015454_pt1 | contig 12813 bp, 11 predicted proteins | sample RifCSPhighO2_01_FD_184028 | JGI IMG/M metagenome (GOLD analysis project Ga0209542, IMG submission 184028) | Soil microbial communities from Rifle, Colorado - Rifle CSP2_plank highO2_0.1 (SPAdes) (version 2) | ecosystem: Environmental > Terrestrial > Deep subsurface > Rock core/Sediment ...
CGGTTGCCGAGACGCTCCCGACGCCAGAAGAAACGATGCGAATAGAGGCGCGCTCGTGAGTAATTTTAGCAAGTTCATGAACAATAGCGTCCACCGAGCCGGCGACGTCCGCCTTCACAATGAGGGGCAGCTCGGTAATTCCCTCTACCGCGGCGCCTTGCGGCGCCGGCGCCGCAAGCTCTTGCGCATTGGCCTTCGCGAGCGTCTCCGCTTCTTTTTTATTTTTTGCAATGCTAAAAAGAGCTCCGGCGGTCGGCAACTTGCTGAATCCGGAGATTCGTACTGGCTCTGATGGTCCCGCTGTTTCAATCCGCTTACCACTGAAGTCTTCAATAAAACGTATCGGCGCATACGCGTCGCCCGCGACGACACAGCCGTCCTTTGTGAGCATGCCGTTCTTCACAATGAGCGTCGCCGAAGCGCCGCGCTTCGGATCTTGTGTTGATTCTAGTACGAATCCTGTCGTCTCCGCCTCCGTGTCTGTGGTAATTTCTGCCAGATCCGCAGAGAGAAGAACGAGATCCAGAAGTTCCGGTATTCCCTCGCCTGTTTTTGAAGATATGAGAGCATAGGCGACTTCGCCACCCATACCTTCAATAAATATTTCGTGTTCAAGAAGCGAATTTTTTGTGTGTTCTATGTCCGCGTTATTTTTATCAATCTTCGTAATTGCGACTATGAAAGGTATTTTTGCTTCTCTAATTGCATTAAGGGCATCAAGAGTCTGCGGCATCACGCCCTCGTCTGCCGCGACTACTAGAATCGCAATATCTGCGGCCGCCGCGCCACGTGTTCGGAGGGTCTTAAATGCTTCGTGACCTGGTGTGTCAAGAAATGTAACGAATCGCCCGTTATGTTCGGCAATATACGCGGCGACATGCTGAGTGATACCACCCGCCTCGCCTGCGACAATATTCGCCTTCCGGATGTAATCCAGAAGCGAGGACTTGCCGTGATCTATGTGACCCATCACCGCGATGACGGGCGGTCGTGCAACTTGCGCCATAATGTTTCTATTTCATCACAAAAATTGCATGATTGCAATTTAGTTAGTTGATACGGATTTTCAGTGGAACCAATACTTGCGATTAATAATATTAATATCGATTAACATGATGTCGGAAATTCTGACCTATAGGACGAAAATTCCGACATCGTTATTCGTCGGGTTATGTTGAAAAAAGATTGAAATGCTCGCGAAGTTTTTTATCTGATTCAAGCGCTTCTGCTACGAAAGAAAGCATTTCTCCAGTACCGCTCTTGAGATGCGCACGCACAAGCCCGACAAACTTATCGCATGGATACGGATAAACCCAGACACTATCTTGGAGACGTAGGAAACCGGCGCCAGATAATAAAAGCCGAAGCTGTGAGCGAACTCGCCGACGCTTCTCGCGAATATCAAATATGACTATGCGCCATTTCCCGTCCCAAAATGCTGGTTCTGAAATACGATACTCGCTTGCATAAATTGTTTCAATTGTTTTGTATCCTTTGTCTGTCAATTCAACTTTGCGATGCCCGCGTTCTCCAGACGTCTTTACTAGCCCGGCATATTCAAGATCGGTTACCGCTTGCGTGATGCGACGATAAAGATTTTTTCGATTTGTCGCGCCACGATCAAGTTTTTTCAGAAGCGTTAAAGTTTTTGGGGCTACAAGCGCGACGCTCAACACACCGCCGATCGCAAGTGTCCGCAAAATAAGATTGCGCATAGGCAGATACTTTCTCTTTGTTTCTGTCCGTATTTTCTTCATGTCGGAAATTATATCCTATAGGACAAAAATTCCGACAAGATATTCACAGGTGGTTCGTGTAGAATGGGCTCATGTTTTGGGAAAAAAGAACATATTTGGATTATGCCGCCGGGACGAGCGGGAATCCGTCTTCGCCGCATGAAGAGGGTAGGAAGGCGAAGAAGATACTGGAGGACGCGCGGACAGATATCGCGAGACTTCTTGAAGTGCAGTCGGACGACGTAATATTTACAAGTGGCGCGACTGAAGCCAACGCGCTCGCGGTGCTTGGGGTTACCCGCGCAAGCTTTCAACAAACAGCTCACAACAAACAACAGTTGGAAGTTAGGAGTTGGAAGCCCCGGGCGCATGTATTGTATGCGCCAGGTGCGCATGCGTCAGTGGTGGAGAATATGAAATTGCTCAAGCAGGAAGGAGTGGATGCAGAAGAATTGCAAATCAAGAATTATAAAGTTGATACCGAAGCGCTTGCAAAAATGATTCGGCCGGAGACGATGCTTATTTCTATGGACGCAGTATGTGGAGAGACTGGAATTATTTGGAATACACGTGAAGTGAAACAAACAATTGGAGCGGACGTGTTTCTACACGTTGATGCGAGTCAGGCACCGATGACGGAAAAAATCACAAGGGCGCATTTCGGCGCGGATATGTTGACACTTGATGCCTCAAAAGTCTGCGAGACGCGAGGCATCGGCGCACTTGTTGCACATCGCACGATTCCCATCACTCCTTTATACAGAGGCGGCGGACAAGAGAGGGGATTGCGGAGCGGGAGCGAGGCTTCGGAACTTGCGGAGAGATTCGCGACGGCGCTACGCGCCGCCGCGCTAAATCGCGAATCATTCCGCACCGCGGCGAAACACGCACGGGAGAAACTTGTTACGACTATCACGAACACAATCCCGAACGTATTCGTGAATGAAGGTCGTTTGCAGGCGCCACATATTCTCAATCTCTCACTTCCCGGTCGTGATACCGATTACCTCGTCGCGCTCTTGGACGAATCAGGATTCGCCATTTCTACACGGAGCGCGTGCGAGACGGACTCTGAAGAAGGTTCGCGAGCGGTACTCGCTCTCACATGTGACTCCGAACGCGCCCGCGCGACATTGCGAATCTCTTGGGGACCGGTCATCCATCAGCGCGAACTCGCTCATTTCGCGGTCTCTCTCTCTAAGGCCGTACAATTTATTGACAACAGAGGTTGATGGTAGCATTATGGAAGAATGAACATAGAAGAACTCTCCAAGTCTCAACTCATATTGCTCACGATCCTCGTGAACTTCGTGACGTCGGTCGCGACCGGTATCTTGACTGTTTCTCTGCTTGATCATGCGCCAGCTCTCGTTACCCAAACGGTGAATCGCGTGGTTGAGCGTACCATTGAGACCGTCGCTGCTGCTGCGCCAGCGGCAATCATTCAGGCGCCCGCGCCGTCCAATCAGGATCTCGTCACCGCAGCGATCGGAGCGGTAGCGACTCGCGCTGTTGTCATTTATGCCGCAGAGACTGGCACGTCAACGCCGGCCATTTCGGTCGGCACATATATCCCTAAAGCGCGCGCAATTGCGACTGCCGCGCAGGACGCTCTGCCGAAAGAGGCACTCGTAGAATTTCCTGGCGGAATTTATATTCCCGCCTCGCTCGCCCACGAAGGCGACGGCGTCACGATTTACGGTTTCGCGGATGATGCCAAACTACCAAAGGTGAATTCGCCAGTTTTAATTGCCGCCGGTGATTTGAAGCTCGGGGAGACAGCCCTCGCCATAGGCGCTGACGGATCCGCTTCTACCGGCATCGTCGCGCGAGTGGGCGCAAAAAATATCTACACCACTCTTCCAGACATAGGAGCAGGAAGCGCAGCGGTCAATCTCTCCGGCAATCTAATCGGCATCGGCGCAGGGATGACTCCCGGACTCCTCATTCCGACGAATAAGATAACGGCGCTTCTCACCGCAACGACAACCTCTGCAACTTCAACGCCATCAAGTTGAGTTGAGATAATCATCACGCATGCCACAATTTAATAATTTCACTACTAAAGCCAAAGAAGCCGTACGCAGAGCGCACGAGCTCGCGATAGAACGCGGACAGAATCATATCTCGCCACTTCACCTGCTTGCCGCTCTTGTCCTCCAAGAGGAGTCGCTCGTTTTCTCAATGCTGGATCGTATGGAGATTGATACTATCCTGCTTGCAGACTCGGTACTCGAACATCTGGAAGCGCCGGAGAGAACTACGGTGCTCTCGCCATCGTACCAAATCTATCTCACGCCGGATCTCGCACAGGCGCTTGAGACGTCTGGGAAGATTGCAGCGCGGATGAACGATACATTCGTCGGCACGGAGCATTTATTTCTTGCCGTTATTGAGCACCCGGGTTCCGCTTCTGAGATTTTCGCGCGTTTCAATATCGGCCGCGATGCGGCGCTCGCCGTCTTGAAAGAACTGAAGAGTTCTTCAAAAGACGGGCAAGTCGCGGAACCTAAACGTTTCCGCGCGCTCGCCAAGTACGCGCGCAATTTGACTCGGCTCGCCGCCGAGAATAAGCTAGATCCGGTCATCGGCCGCGACATTGAAATCAATAGAGTCATTCAGATCCTTGCGCGCAGAACCAAAAATAATCCCGTGCTTATCGGCGAAGCCGGCGTCGGGAAGACGGCGATCGCCGAGGGACTCGCGGCGCGCATGGCGACCGGCGAAATCCCGCAGTCTTTAAAAGGAAAAGAACTTCTATCTCTCGATTTGGGACTTATGATCGCCGGGACAAAGTATCGTGGAGAGTTCGAAGAGAGAATGAAGAACGTGATGAAGGAAGTTGAGCGCGCAGAAGGGAAGGTGATTCTCTTCGTTGACGAGCTCCACACGCTTGTCGGCGCCGGAGGCGCCGAGGGCTCACTGGACGCGTCCAACATGTTGAAGCCAGCGCTTTCGCGCGGCGAGATTCGCGTCATCGGCGCGACTACCATAAAGGAGTATCAGAAATATATTGAAAAAGATGCCGCACTCACACGCCGCTTCCAGTCGATATTCGTACAGGAACCGTCAATTGAAGACGGCATCGCAATTCTCCGCGGGCTTCGCGATAAGTATGAACTCTTTCACGGCGTGCGTATTACGGACGGCGCAATCGTTTCTGCAGTTGAGCTTTCGTCCCGTTATATAAGCGATAGATTCCTGCCAGACAAGGCTATTGACCTTATTGACGAGGCGGCTTCTGGGCTCCGCATTGCTCTAGAAAACAAACCACCTCTGCTTGAAGAAACCGACCGTAAAATCCGCCGATTGGAGATTGAGAGACAAGCGCTTCAGAAAGACCTTGAAGGAGAACGCGCAAAAGAAATTAAAGAACGCATCAAGGAGATAGATACGGAAGTTGCAGACCTGAAAGAGAAGACGAGCGAGCTGGAACTCAAGTGGAAGAATGAAAAAGAAGTACTAGAAGGAATCAGAGCGAACAAAACCGAGCTTGAAAAGCTGAAGATACAAGCGGACAATGCCGAAATGACGGCCGACCTCGGCACGGTCGCAGAAATTCGCTACGGAAAAATTCCGCACTTGCAGAAAGATCTGGAGATTAAACTTAAGCGTTTGAAAACGCTTCAGAAATCGCGGCGCGTGCTGAATGAAGAGGTCGCAGAACAAGATATCGCGGCAGTCGTAAGCCGCTGGACCGGCATCCCCGTCGCGCGAATGCTTGAAGAAGAGGCGGCGAAGCTCTCGCGCATGGAGGAATGGCTAAAGAACAGCATCATCGGCCAAGACAATGCCGTAAAGAAGGTTACTGACGCGGTAAAGCGCTCGCGCGTGGGCATCTCTGACCCGAATCGTCCTATCGGCTCGTTTCTATTCTTGGGGCCAACCGGCGTGGGGAAGACAGAGCTCTCTAAGAAGCTCGCCGAATTTATGTTCAATGACGCCGACGCTCTCGTGCGCGTGGATATGAGCGAATTTATGGAGAAGCACTCGGTCGCCAAGCTCATCGGTGCTCCTCCCGGCTATGTCGGCTACGAAGAGGCTGGTTCGCTCACAGAACGAATTCGACATCGTCCGTATGCAGTGGTGCTCTTTGATGAAATAGAGAAGGCGCATCCGGAAGTGTTCAACATTCTTCTGCAAGTGCTTGACTCTGGGCATCTTACCGACGGTAAGGGGCGCAAGGTCAACTTTAAGAATACGATCGTCGTGCTCACGAGCAACATCGGCGGAGAATTTATAGACAGACTCGCACACATTGGCTTCGGCACAGCGGACGCGACCGACGCGACTCGCTACGAAGAGACGAAAGAGAAGGTGATGGACGCGCTCAAAGAGCACTTCCGTCCCGAGTTCCTAAATCGCTTGGACGACATCATCATCTTCGACGTGCTAGCGAAGGAGGCGCTTGCGCGCATCGTGGATACGCAGATTGAAGAAGTGATGAAGCGTCTCGCGCACAAGCGCATCGCTCTCACCATAGAGACGGAGGTGAAGACGTGGCTCGCGGACAAAGGATACAACCCGCAGTACGGCGCGCGCCCTCTGCGCCGTAAAATCCAAGATAAAATACTCACCCCGATAGCGTCTTTGATGGTTGAGCAAGGTGTTATGGAAGGCGGAACGGTGACTGTTTCCATTAAAAACGACGAGCCGAGTTTTGAAGTGAAGAAAAAACGCGCGCCGAAGACAGCGCGCGCGCGCGAAGTTGTCGTTGCCTAAAACTTCGCGAGCAAGCTGAAAAACGGTCGCACTCCGGGCCGCTAGGCCAAGTCTTACTACCGTTTTTCAGCTTGCTCGCTTCGTTGTTGTATGTTACGTTAGTTTTATGTCCCAAGATCGCCTCCTACGGCTCAAATCTACGAAGTCCAATCACGTGATTTGGACGCGCAAAAATAGAAAGACGACAGAACGTAAGATTGAGCTTATGAAGTTTGACCCCACCCTGCGTGAGCGAGTAATTTTTAAAGAAGCGAAGAAGTAAGGAAGATCAGATTTCGGTTAATCGTCGCATCGTAAATCACCCCAAAATGGCCGCTTTTCTGCCGCATATACGAGATAAATCGTTGTTGTGGCAGTCTTGGCTTGTTCGGAGAAGTCAGGCCACCAGTCGCCAAGCGGGTAATTCAAGGGCCACATTGCGGGTTCGTCAGGGAATAATATTTGAACAGGAATTTTTTTGAGTCCATACACCGACCGTATGGTGGAAGTCGCGTATCTCTGTAGTAATTCTGCTTTCGGTAAAGATGAGGATCGGAATTCTCCGGCTGCGTATATGCATGTCCAAGAACCGTGGTCATCAGGGCCACCGAAGTAAGATTTATACGCAAGAAGTACTGAATCATTTGGATGGGGCAATAGGGCGGCCCGATAATGCCGGTCAAACACCCAGTGGTTAAAGTCGTGTATGGGGTTAATAGGCAGTCCTTGATAAAGGATAATCACAATCAGAATCAATATTCCGAAGCTAAGCAGAAAATACCTCATAACTCTTGAATCCATCGCTTTGCGAGCGTATGGAATTCTTCAGCGATTTGATTTCCGCGCTCGTCCGGACCTGGATCGCTATGCGAAGCTACATATCCCCGATGATACAAAGTCGCAATAATCTCTGGTCTTTTGGTGAGATCAATTTTCTTGCTCCATTCGTTTATCAGCGACCGAATAAATGCAGATGCAAAGAAGATGTTATATTTTGGTTGAATAAGATAGTTGAAGAGATGGATACAATCAAAGCGGGCGTCGTTTGTGTAGGAGAAGAGACGCTTGCTGGAAATAGAAAGTTTCTCGAATTGCTCTAGCTTTGGAACACTGGCTTTTGTACGAATATACGCTCATGTTTTTCTTTCAACTAAGTATGCACCTGCAACATCCCCTCGGCGAACGGCTTCGGTTGCTTCTCTAAGCGACAGAGTTTGCAGTTCTCTTGAAACAAATGCCAGATTTTTGCCACGAGTATCTGTTACTACGAGTATAAATTTCATGCCATTAGCATAACATGCAAAAAATCTCGATTGGCGGGCCCAGTAGGAATCGGACCTACGCTAACGGATTTGGAGGCCGTTGTACTACCATTATACGATGGACCCGTAGAGATAGAGTAGCAGAGATGAGTGAGGTGGAAAAGTCGTACACGCAAAGTCTAAACGAGGTATGATATAAGTATGCGCTCTCATGTACCCCTTTTCGCGTTTCTGCTCGTCGCGGGTTCGTTTGCATTGCCGTTCGCCGCGCATGCGGCGGCGATACCATTTTTCGGCCCGATTATTCCGCAGGAGGGGACGCAGGCCGTCTGCGCGGCTGGCTTGGGAATGCTCATTACAGTCATCAATAACATAATCAGGCTCCTAATCACTCTCGCCATCGTTTTTGTTGCGCCATTGATGATTGCATATTCCGGATTTCTTCTCGTCGTGAGTCAGGGAGATTCAGGCAAGCGGACTGAAGCAAGGAAAATCCTCACTAACACTATAGTCGGCATTGTCATCGCGCTCGCCGGCTGGCTCATAGTGGATGCGCTAATGGCGGTGCTGTATAACAGGAATGCATCGGTTCCTGGTACTTCAACTGTTTTAGGCACATGGTCACAGCTCATCACCTCCGGCGGCGAACTTCCGTGCCTTGACGTGAGGGGCAGCGTTGCTCCGTCTGTCGCTCCTCCACCGATTGTCGTCGTTGCAGTCCCTAGTTGTCCCACATGCGTCTCGCTTGTCGATAAAGGACTGACCTGCAAGGTCTCTTCAAGCTGCACGCTTGATCCGACTGTGGCTAACAGACTTGTTACACTAAAGAATAACTTTTCCGGAACGTGGACAATAACAGAGGCATTCCCTCCGACCGCCACCCATTCTAATCCGTGTCATGCGAACGGAACATGCGTAGATGCGGGATTTAGAGGAAACACGGCCTACACCGCTACAAATATCGGAGAATTCACTACGGACGCACGTTCAGCAAACCTGCGTCCCGTATTCGAGACAGTCAGCTGTTCGTTGCGCGACCAAGCTCGAGCACTTGGCGTAACGGCATATTGCAAGACTGACCAAGGATACAGTCATATAACCGGAGACCATTTCTCTCTATATGCAAACTAATTATTGTTAGAACGTCGGATGTCCTAGTTTGCGGAGCCAGGCTTTTTGGCGACGGGCGTATTGCCAGAGTTTTGCAGATAATGCAGAAAAAAGTTCGGCTTGAAGCCGCGCTGCGTCCTGCGTAGCCTTGGCGGAGGAGGACAGAAATTCGCCGATGATTTTGTATTCAAGCCCGAGTTCGTTGAGTCGCTTGTCGCCAACTTCTTCGCGCACGCGACGGACTTCATCAACTAGTCCGCGCTCTAGCGCAGATTGAAGCCTGATTTCAATACGAGTTCTTAATTCTTCGCGTGGCGGGTTAATAATAATCCATTCAACATCATAATCCGCCGCGACCGAAGGTCGCGGCGATACGACACCTTTTGCTTCAATAATCTCCAGCGCGCGGATGAGACGACGGCGGTTTTTTGGATCCAGCTCGCTCGCACGTCGTAGGTCACTTTTCATAATTCGTGCGAACAGTTCTTTGGTCTCTAGTTTCTCCAATTCTTCTCGCAGTGCAGGATTCGCGTCAATGCCGATAGGGAGTCCGGATAAAAGAGCATCAAAGTAGAAATGTGTACCTCCAACAAGTATTGGCAGTTTCCCACGTGCTGAAATTTCTTCAATTAAACGTGTAGCATCAGTTACAAATTCTCCTGCAGAATAATTTTCTTTTGGGTCGCGGATATCTATAAGATGATGCGGTACTCCACGCATTTCTTCCACCGTTATTTTCTCGGTGCCGATATCTAGCCCGCGATACACTTGTCGCGAATCAACCGAAATCACCTCGCCACCGCGCGCAAGAGCTTCTTCAACCGCGCGTGAAGACTTGCCCGAGGCGGTGGGTCCCGCGATGCATAAAATTTGTTCTTTTATTTGTCTTTGCATCACTCGCGATGGTATCATGGTATTGTTAAAGCATAGAGCCTAAAGCCTAACCAACCTAGATTATGAAAGAAACCAAGAGCAACTATTGCGAGAATTGCGGCGAATTCCACGACCCAGTACGCGACCATTCGTCGCTCGTGAAGGTTGGTGAGCCTGTGCCGGACTTTGCATTTGAGACTTATCACAAAGGCGCTGTTAAAGAAATGAGCCTATCGCAGTTGCGCGGGAAGTGGGCGGTCATAGTCTTTTATCCTGCGGACTTCACTTTTATTTGTCCGACAGAGCTTGAGGAACTAGCGAAACTGTATCCGAAGTTTCAGGACCTAAACGCTGAAATTATTTCGGTTTCTACTGACACTGTCTTCACTCATAAAGCGTGGCACGATGCTTCACCTGGCATTAAAGAAATTAAATATCCGATGGCGGCTGATCCATCAGGCAAGCTCGCACTCGCTTTCGGTGTTCTCATTGAGGGAGGAGAAGCAGTGCTCACATCGGACGAGGGTCTCGCGCTACGCGGTACTTTCATCATTGACCCGGCAGGTGTTCTACGCTCTCAGGAGGTTAACGATAACTCAATAGGCCGTAAGGGTTCCGAGACGTTGCGTAAGTTACAAGCAGCACAATATGTAGAGACGCATAAAGGCCAAGTCTGTCCCGCCTCCTGGGAACCAGGTTCTGACACTCTTGAACCGGGCCTCAATCTGGTAGGGAAGTTATAAAAATATTATGTTAATCTGCAATTCAGGCCGGGATGGCGGAATTGGCAGACGCGATGGATTCAAGACCCATTGTCGCAAGACGTGAGAGTTCGATTCTCTCTCCCGGCACATGATGTATATGATAAAATATTCCGTATGAAAGACGACGCCGCGTATGTACCGACAAAGTATGACTCGGTTTTTTGGATTGATATAGACCGCATACAGCCGAATCCGTACCAGCCAAGAAAAGAATTCAGTGAAGAAGGACTTAAATCGCTTGCGGAAAGTATCCGCCAGTACGGCGTGCTCCAGCCGCTCGTTGTCGGGCGCACCGATGTTGAAAAGCCGGACGGCGGGCTGGAGAGCGTATATGAGCTCATCGCAGGCGAGCGGCGTCTGCGCGCGAGCCGGCTCGCCGGCCTTCGGCAGATACCGGTGGTTATCCGCCACGGAGACAACAATCTTACGAAACTTGAACTCGCTATAATTGAAAATCTTCAGAGAGAAGATTTGAATGCGGTTGACCGCGCGAAGGCGCTTCGGAAGCTGATTGAAGAATTTGGCATTTCGCATGCCGAGTGCGCGGCGAAGATAGGCAGGAGCAGGGAATACGTTTCCAACTCCTTGCGCCTTCTTTCTCTTCCCGAGCACATGCAGGATGCAATAGTAATGAAAAAAATTAGCGAGGGGCATGCGCGGCCGCTTATGGCGCTCAATGAACGTCCGGAAGAGAGAGAAACTCTTTTCAAAGAAATTATTTTGAGACGGCTTAATGTTCGTTCCGCCGAACGCATCGCGCGTTCCATAGCGCAGGAACGGTCGCACAAATATAATCGCAAATCGCAAGAAATAGTCGCGCTTGAAAAATCGCTTACGGAAACTCTAGGCACGCGCGTGATTATCGAGACGAACGCCGAAGGAGGATGTCTCCGCATAGACTTCTTTTCGCCGGATGACCTCCAGCAGTTAGTTGACGCGCTTGCGGCCGAACGAGATAAAGAGAAAACGACCGCGGATTCGCCGCAGATTTTTCCGAACACCACCCAGCTCGCCAACGATCCTGTCCCGCTCGCCGCTCCCGAAGAGCCTAATGAAGATGAACTTTACTCGGTGAGTAATTTTACCGTTTAGCGTGGCGCCGAAGGCGCCGCGCCGATGCTGCTGGCTCGGTCATACCGAGCGCACTGCGGATATGCCGACGCGCGAGCGATGTCTTCGCAATATCCAACCACTTCGGCGATGGATGCGCGGAGTCGCGCCGTATGATTTCTACGACCTCGCCGTTGCCGAGTTTCGTATCAAAAGAGACTAGCTTACCGTTTACTTTCGCGCCCTGCAGGTGGTCGCCAAGGTCGCTGTGTATCGCGTAGGCGAAATCAATCGGAGTTGACGCTACCGGCAGGTCTATAACGTCGCCTTTCGGAGTGAAGACGAACACGCGATGCGAGAAAAAATCTTCTTTAAGTCCTTCAACAAATTCTTCGGAGCCAGCTATATCAGTATGCGCATCGGCAAGCTCTGCGAGCCATGGTGGGACCTTAACAGAGCTTTTTCCACGGTCTTCTTTTTTTGAAAATTTCATAAGCGAAGGAATAAGCGAACGAATCCACGTGAATGAAAGAGTAGAGAATCTGCTTTTTTGAGTATCTTTGTCTAATTTTTCTATTCCCTTACCAAGTTGTTTGTATGACATATGCGACGCGATGCCGAATTGTGCGTGACGGTGAATCTCTTCAGAACGGATTTGAATCTCCACAATGCCGGCGTCCGGCGTTACGACCGTCGTATGTAGTGACTGGTAACCGTTCGGCTTGGGAAATGCGATGTAATCTTTAAACTCCCCAGGCAATGGTCGGTAGAGAGCGTGAACAACGCCGAGTGTCGAGTAACAGTCTTCAATGGTTGGGACAATGATGCGTAATGCAGCTATGTCATGGATCAAAAGTATGTCATCATGCTTGCGCTTCAGTTTCTGATGCAGACTCCAAATTCCTTTCATGCGTATCGCGGTGCGGAAATTCTTTAAGTCCTTCTTTGCGAGTTCGCGTTGCAGGTCTTTCTGTATTTTCGCGAGGCCACTCTCGGTCTCTTGTGTTTTCAGCTTCAGCATTTCTGCAGTGTGCGCGGCGGCGTCCGGATCGACGAATGGGAAGGCGAGATCTTCAAGTATTCGTTTCATTCGTCCCATACCGAGGCGGTCGGCGATTGGAGCGTAAATCTCCAACGTTTCAAGGGCGATACGGCGGCGCTTATGTTCAGGCACGTGTTCAAGAGTCTCCATATTGTGCTTGCGGTCCGCGAGCTTCACGATAAGCACGCGAATATCACTCGCTGTGGCGACGAGTAGGCGACGAAGGCTCTCTGCGTGGCGTTCGGCTCCGCGATACTTATGCGTACCAAGCTTCG
>Ga0209542_10015455_pt1 | contig 12813 bp, 11 predicted proteins | sample RifCSPhighO2_01_FD_184028 | JGI IMG/M metagenome (GOLD analysis project Ga0209542, IMG submission 184028) | Soil microbial communities from Rifle, Colorado - Rifle CSP2_plank highO2_0.1 (SPAdes) (version 2) | ecosystem: Environmental > Terrestrial > Deep subsurface > Rock core/Sediment ...
CTGTCTTATAAATCTTCTGTTACCAGAAGGATTTGACTATACCTTCACCCCGCTGAGCGGGGGCTAGCCGTGTGATAGATAATAAAAACTATCTATCTCACCACGTTCATGTAAACTGAACGTGGATCAGTCGATAGAGGAAGTACCGTCTGGTACCTCCCTCGGTATTACCCTGAACGACTTGTTCGAGTCGAAGGGCTTCACCGATTTGAGCTAGTACATTTTATACTTAAATACTATTTTGAGCCAAATAGTACGAAGTACCAGGCTTACAGATTGCTCTGTAGGCGCCCCGATGTTTTATACATAAGGTGCCAAACCGCCTCGTCGCTGTGGACGCTTGGAGGCGATCAGCCTGTTATCCCCGGGGTAGCTTATATCCGTTAAGCTCCGCCGATCCCACGATCGTGCGGAGGATCACTAAGACCTACTTTCGTATCTGCTCGAGTTGTTTCTCTCGCAGTTAAGCTGGCTTATGCCTTTGCGCTATCACTTCGATTTCCATCCGAAGCTAGCCAACCTTTGTACGACTCCGTTGCGTTGTAGGAGTCAACCTCCCCAGTTAAACTGCCCGCCAGACACTGTTCCTTAGCCGAATTTTTATGCGGCCTTAAGGTAATAAGTGTTCATTTCAAAGAGAGGTATTTCACTGTCCCCTTCGATTGCTCTCAGGGTCCCTCCTATTCTCAACAGTTAAAATAAACCCTCAAATGTCAAGCTACAGTAAAGCTCCCGGGGTCTTTTTGTCCAAGGACAACTAGGCCGCGTCTTCACAGCCATCTCAATTTCGCCGGGTAGATGATCAAGACAGTTATTTAGTCGTTCTACCTTTCGTGCGGGTCGGAACTTACCCGACAAGGAACTTCGCTACCATAGAACAGTTATAGTTACTGCTGCCGTTCACCGGAGCTTATACCACGAGCTTCCCCGATTAAATCGGGGTTACCCACAGTAGTTGACTTACCAGCACTGGGCAGGTGTCAGCCCCTATACGTTGCCTTTCGGCTTTGCAGGGACCTGTGTTTTAGATAAACAGTCGCTAAATAATCTTTTGTTGCAGTCCTTCGATTTCTCTCAGGACAGGGCATCTCCCAAAGGTTACGCCCAGATTTTTTGCCGAGTTCCTTGATCATCTTTCTCCCGATCGCCTTAGTCTTCTCGACCAACCCACCTGTGTCGGTTTGCGGTACGGTAAAACATGAGTTTTCCCTCACCTTGCGGTTCGGGACTAATGAAGTTTTTCTTGGAAACTGAAAGAAATCAAATCCCTCGATATTGCTATCAAGGTCTCCATTACAGCTTGATTAAACAGACAAACGGATTTTCCAGTTTGCCCTATCTCACTGCTTAGCCGAGCTGAGCTCGGTTGATCCTTCCACTTTCGTCACTCCCTTAGAGACGCTCACATTCTGTAGTCGAATATCAACGACTTATCCATCGGATTACCCCGAGTTGAGCTCGGAACACCCTTAGGACCGACTTACCCTCCGCTGACTTACATTGCGGAGGAAACCTTGGGTTTTCGGCGTCCCGCGTTCTCAGCGGGATCTCGCTACTCATACCGGCATTCTCACTTCTGAACACTCCACCAAGCTTTACAGCTCGGCTTCACTGCATTCAGAACGCTCCCCTACCAACTTTGTGCTTCGCACAAAGTTCTCCATCTTCGGCAAAAGACTTAATCCTCGATACATTTTCGGCGCCAAATACCGTCCTCCAGTGAGCTATTACGCTTTCTTTAAAGGATGGCTGCTTCTAAGCCAACCTCCTGGTTGTCTATGGAATTTGACTTCCTTTAAAACTTAGTCTTTATTTAGAGGCCTTAGATGGGAGTCTGGGCTGTTTCCCTTTTGACTGATCAGCTTAGCCCGACCAGCCTGACTACCCGCCTATATTTGCTCTTGTATTCGGAGTTTGGTTGGTTGCGACAAGTTTCCTCGCCACGAACCATCCAGTGCTCTACCCCAAGGCAAAAATATGGCGGGCGCTATACCAAAATATATTTCGGGGAGAACCAGCTATCTCCGGGTTCGATTGGCATATTGCCCCTAACCTCAAGTCATCTCATACCATTGCGACGGTAACGAGTTCGGGCCTCCCCCCGCCTTTCGGTGGGGTTCACCCTGCTCAAGGTTAGCTCACCCGGTTTCGGGTCTCATCAACGCTACCCCTTCGATTGCTCTCAGGACGGGCGATTAGCCCTTGCTTTCACTGCGCCTTCGCTACAAAGTAGCTTAAGCTTAAACGCAGCGTTGATGAACTCACCGGTTCATTCTTCAATAGGCACACCGTTACATCTCGCTATCGCTCGCTGCTCCGAATTAAAAATTAAAAAATAAAAATGCAAAATTACATATCAAAACTAAAAATTTTTAATTTAAAATTGTAATTTTTAACTTTTCATTTTACACTTTTAATTTAGAAGCAAGGAGCGACAGCTGATGCTTCGATTGCTTGTCAGCCAACAATTTCAGGTCTATTTCATTCCCCTCCCGGGGTGCTTTTCACCTTTCCCTCACGGTACTAGTTCACTATCGGTAGGTTTTGGTATTTAGTCTTGGAGCGTGGTCGCCCCAGATTCCCACAGGGTATTTTCCCCATGGTACTTAGGTATCCGCTGAAAAAGCCAGTAGTTTCAAATACAGGACTTTCACCTTCTGTGGTTGCCCATTCCAAAGCATTTTTTTACCATTAGCTTTCTCGTATGCAGACCCTGCAACACCGAGCTGAGCTCGGTTTAGACTGTTCCCTTTTCGCTCGCCGCTACTTAGGGAATCTATTTTATTTCTTTTCCTGGCGCTAATGAGATGTTTCAGTTCACGCCGTGCCCCACCCAGAGCTATATAACCCACACCCTACCTATAAAATTTATAATCTTTATAACAATAATAAAAATTATAAATACGGTGTGAGTTATTTTTACTCAGGGCTACCCCGCTAAGCGGGGTGGGTTACCCCATTCGGAAACCGCCGGATCATAGGTTTATGACACCTTCCCGACGAGTATCGCCGTCATATGCGTCCTTCTTCGGCCAAAACCTCCAAGGCATCCATTGTTGGCATTATGAGTAATTTTATGTAAACCACATTCATCCGCCGGCTGGCGAACTGAACGTGATAAAGACGCTTAATACTCTGTGAACGCTCCTACGGTAAACGCAAGAACGTTGTACAGAGTTCTTCTCTTCGCTTGTCAAAGAGCAAATTACTTGCGTATACTCTTTTGAGTAAACTCCTCACCCATTTGAGTTGGGAGCTTGCCCAAAAAAGCAGGGTGGACCGAGCTGAGCTCGGTGGACCGGAAGAGATTCGAACTCTCGACCTTCGCGATGCAAACGCGACGCTCTACCAGCTAAGCTACCGGCCCTTTTATGTATGCCTATGGTCGAATCCGATACTACTTTAGTGATTAGCTATGAACAGAAAAGGAGGAATCGTCTCAAGAAGAAAGCTTTACCCCCCTTGGGGGGTTCTTAGTGCTATTTTGATGTTTTGTATCATACCAGAAACGATTACTCTCCGTAATGTACGCCTCTCAATCACTAAGAATGCGCACGTGGATATTATCCTAGCATAGGGAATCTATCCTGTCAATAGGCGTTAGCCTTCACCATCAAGCCAACGCAATGTTTCAAGTGCGGCTGCACAACCGAAACCTGCGGCGGTTATTGCCTGTTTATACTTCCCATCATGCACATCTCCTGCCACAAATACGCCCGCTACATTTGTTCGATAATGGTTGTGAATCTTAATAAATCCGTTTTCGTCAATATCAATTCCCTTAAAAATAGTTGAGTTTGGCGTGTGTCCAATTGCCACAAATACGCCGTCCGTAGGTATTTGCGTTGTCTTCCCTGTTTTATTACTATACGCAAGAACTCCTGTTATTTTTTGCTCGCCAAGAATTTCTTTAATCTCCGTATCAAAAACAAAAGAAATTTTAGGATTCTTCCGCGCTTTTTCTTGCATTATATGGCTTGCGCGAAGCTTATCTCGCCTATGAATCACTGTTACCTTGGTTGCGAATTTAGCAAGAACAAGCGCCTCTTCCATTGCGCTATCTCCACCCCCTGCCACAACAACCATCTTGTCTCTAAAAAAAGCGGCGTCGCAGGGAGCACATGAGGAGACACCACGGCCAATCTTCTCTTGTTCTCCCTTAATCCCAAGCCATTTTGTGTCTGCTCCGGTTGCGATAATAACCGATCTTGCCTCATACACCTGATCTTCTGCGTGAAGCACAAAAGGGTTCTTGGTAAAATCGCCGTCCTTAAAATCCTTCTCAACCAATATGGCTCCATGCCGCTCCACCTGTTTTCGCATTGCTATCATAAGATCGGGTCCATGAACGCCGTCGGCAAAACCGGGAAAATTCTCAACGAGCGTTGTGAGCATCAACTGTCCTCCCCATTTTCTTCCGGCGATAATAAGGGTGGTGAGATTAGAACGCGTGGTATAAATTGCGGCAGTAAGCCCCGCAGGCCCGCTTCCTATAATAGCTACGTCATACACAGATATGTCCATATTTTCTCAATAATGGTGAACGATACGCATTTTCGCGGTCACGAATACTTCAAATGCCATCAAGATAATCTGCCGTATTCATGGTAGGCTTAGCTGAAGAAAGTACTCGCCGGGTGACAAGAAAATGTCGTATCCGAACCATTAGCTTGTCAACACCTCATCAATTGCTTTTTTAAAATTTTCTTTCCCCAACGCCCCCACCATGCTTTTAACCGGCTTGCCATCCTTAAATATAAAAATGCTGGGAATACTCATAACGCCATATTGCGATGCGGTAGTAGGATTTTCGTCAACATTCAGTTTTCCTACTTTTACTTTTTCCTGGTATTCGATCGCCAACTCATCAATAATAGGAGAAACCATCTTGCAGGGACCGCACCACGGAGCCCAAAAATCTACCAAAACCGGCACGCTTGTCTCCTGGAGAACTTCTTTTGCAAACGTTGCGTCGGTAAAATCAGCCATTGGTATATATTACAGTAGCAGAGAAAATCTCATTGGTCAAGGGGATTTCTATTCAAGTCCTTCTCGTTTGGTGTGCAAGAATAAAAACCACTGTTCGAAAAACGCAAAGAGTCCCTTAAAAGGAGTTTCTATGAGAAAATCGAATACAAACAGCAGGATATTAATCTGAGAGATTCCCTCAGTCAAGTGTCTTCCTACTCGCACGATCGGCATAAAGAAGAAGTCAATAACCGGGGTGAGCCATCCTTGCTGCTCATCAACCGTATAGACGCTTGCCATAAGCCCAATGCGATAAGAAAGAAATGAAACGATCGCCAAAAAAAACAAAAAGATCCCTTGACTAATAATGGTTACGTTAAACTTAGTAAGCACCAATACTATGGCTCCAAAACTCGCAATAGAGGCAAGAAGCCACAAAACAGTAAATACGAGTGTTAAATACGGCCGTTTGTTCTCCTCAACTTTTTGTATGGCAAGAGAGCTTCCTAAACGCGGATCTTCATCAAAAAGCATAGTTTGAGTGAATGCAAGAATCCGTTTGGAGTTGTCAATTCGCGGCATTCTGATAAAAAGCCCCACAATCACCATAAGAATAGGCGGAATCGTTGTGTTGACAAACATCGATTTCCAAAAAACTTCTCCGTAGAAAAAACTTTCAAAGGTTCCTTCTACGGTAAATGCGAAAAACGCCTTGGTAAAAAGAAGAAATATAACGCTTCGTATGATTGCCCGGCGTACTTTGGAGGCAATGCCACTGTATCGGGCGCTACAAGCTTCAAATACCGCTTTTTTGAGCTCTTCCTCACTCTCCAGTATTGCCACCAAATCCCCTTTATAAATACGCATAATATCTTCAAGAATAAAAAAAGCGGCGGTCTTACGTTTTATGTAGGCGTATACTGCTTCCTTCCGGGAATAAGTAAGCTGTCTTTGGATTTCTTTGTATGCGGAAAGGAATTCTGAGGAAACCGTGTCAACATCCTGATTGGCAAATGATTCTCCAAAAAATTGGGCAAACAGATGGTAACGCAAAAAGGCAATGTCATCTTTTGCAAAACTTCTTCTTACCGCAATAAAAACTTGCGCGTCTTTTGTCTGATCATCTTCCTCTTCTATGGCAATATTCTGTTTCATTATGTGGAACATAAAATTGTTCATAAGTTCTTTTTCCTTCTGTCTATTCAATATTTTCTCTATGCTTGATGACAACAGATGAAGAACCCATTCGTTAATCACTCCTTCTTTGAGAAGACGACCGGCAAGAAGACGTTCCTTGAGGCGCAGAAAAAAGTTTATTTGGTAAGAAACAATCTCAATGCTTGACTCGGAAAGCGTTTCGTCCTTAAAATACCGTGCCCACGCAAGTTCGCGAATAAGAGGCTCTGCTATGGTCTCTCCTGTTCCACCCAAAAGAATCCGGCGTTTAAGAATTCGCTCGATTGCCGCTCTTAAGATTACTTCGTCTTCCCGATAATCCATGGCGTTTCGCAATTTTTCATACCATGAGGCAACACGAGCAACCAGGGGATTTACCGCGATTTTCTTCTCCGATACCGAGGGATCTTGATGAACAAACGCGGTAACAAGAGATTTTGCAAGAGGTGATAGGTTTTGGAATGCCATAAAGTCGGCTTCATTATATACTATTCTCTAACTGGCGCTACACGCAAGAACAGGCTCTATAGCAAAGATTCTTTTGTGAGGTCTGCCACGTGCTTTACGGTAAAGAATCTCCCGTGGCGAAGAACGAGGTTTTTCTTTTCAAGCTTTTTAATCTCAACGCTTGCGGTTTCACGGGTAATACCAATCAAAGATGCAATATCCCGGTGTGTGAGTGGAACAGGGATAGATACTCCTGTTCCTTTTTTCTCTCCAAGCCGTTCTGCAAGGATAAGAAAAATTGACGCAGTCTTGGTGTACGCATTTCCAAAGACCAAATACTCCATTCTCTTCAAGAGCCCTCCAAACCTTATGGTAATCCGCTGTGTCACAACAAACAACACGTCTGGATTTTCTCTAAGAAACTCAATAAATGCTTCTTTCGGCGCTCGAAATACCTCAACCGAGGTTGTTGCTTCAATGTAATAGGGACTTTGTTGCTGTACGATTCCCCAGAGAATCGGGAAAAAATCCTGAGGCTTAAAAATGATAAGTGTTAAATCCTCTCCTGTATGGGAAACAGAAAAAGCGCGGACATATCCCTCTTTGAGATAGTACACTCCCTGAGGCGCATCATCCGCTCTTAAAATCATCTCTCCTTTCTTGTATGAAAGAAGGCGAAATTGAGCAAAAAATTGCTCAAGTTTTTTAAAAGGATTCGTTTCCACGGTAGAGCGATTGTATCACAAATGTAAGAAATCATACGGTTTGTTTGTAATGGTGCTTGCTGAACAGTTTGAAAAAAGAGCGTAAAAATAAACCATATGAGAAAAACAAAACCTTCATTCCGCTCTCTCCAAAAGAACTGGGCAAGGCGCTACATTTTTCTAAGAGGAGCACTCTATGAGGTTTTTGAGCAAAACGAGACGCACAAACTTCACTTCAGAATAAGTAATTCTCTATTGCTGTAATGAATTCCTCGAACAGGAATTAAAGAATTAACATTATCCCTCAAGAAGAGAAACTGCCATCCAAATTACCACTACTCCTATAAAAAGACATATTGTTTCCACAAGCGCAAATCCGCGTCTGTTTTCTTCATGGATCTCCGGAATAAGATCGGAAAGAGCAATATAGATAAAGAATCCTGCGGTTAGAGCAAGAAGTGCTGGTAAAATGCTAAGTACGACCTGTTGAGCAAAAAATGTAATCAGTGCTCCTGTCACCGCTACCAGGGAACTTATGATATTAATCCATAAAACTTTTTTTCTGGAGAGACCTTTGTGAAGAAGTAGTCCAAAATCTCCAATCTCTTGAGGAATTTCATGAGCAATCACGGCAAGGCTTGTTACGATCCCAACAGGAACGCTTACCAAAAAGGTTCCCGCAATAACCATTCCATCAATAAAGTTATGCACGCTGTCTCCCAATACAATAAGAGGAACCGTGGGTTTCTTCCCGTGAGACGCATGATCATGATGGTGATGAAACCAATAAATAAACCTCTCCAGAAGAAAAAATAGGAGAATGCCAAGAATAACGTAGACGAGTAAGCCAACCGGTTCTGCGTGCTCTTTTTGACTTGCCTTCTCAAGCTCGAGCGCTTCGGGAAGAAGGTCAAAAAATGCAGCGGCTAATAATACTCCCGCGGCAAAAGAGGCTAAAAAGTGGGATGTACGAAGAGCAAGCTTTTCCCTAAATAAGAGAAGGATTCCTCCAACAAGAGAAAAAACGCTCCCCAAAAGCGTATATACAACAATGTAGACCAAGAGCATAAAACATTTCTAGCATATCACGTAATAATGGAGAAATCAACGAACGCTTGGGTCTCCTTTAAGCCCCGTTGGATTTTTTAATTGCTTCATTTTCCACATAAACAGCGCGCCTTTGTTGCGCGCCTTGCTATCCACAGTAAACGAAAGCGCTTTTTCAAGAATAGATCTATGGACTGTTTTGGCAAGCTTAATGTAGAGTCCTCTGCGTTTGTAATCGTCCAACTCTTCTGCGAGGTAAACTCCAAACGATTGAAACTCCCGCGACACATATCTATCTTTAGTAGGATTAAATGTCTTCAGGATGTGTCCAACTTTTTGCATAATTTACCCCGCGTTGAATCGATTCATGGCGCGCTCCATGCCCTCTTCAAGCGCGCACGACAACGCTTTTCTTCCTTTTTTGATAAGTGCCTTTGCGCGGCTTTTTTCTGCCCCTCTAAAGGTTCCTAATACAAAATCATCAATCGGGCGCAATTTTGAATTTGGTTCTCCTATTCCCATTCGGAATCTCCAGAACCTATCGGTGTTGAGATGGTTCATAATATCTTCAACCCCTTTGTGTCCAGCAGAAGCTCCTCCTAGTCTAATTTTCATCTTTCCTAGCGGAATATCAATATCATCATGCACCACCCAAATATCGGATGGGTGAATCAAAAAACGAGAGGCAATAAGCTCTACCGCAATCCCCGAGTGATTCATGTAGGCAAGAGGCTTCGCAAGAATTACATCTTCAACCGTCCCCTCTTGAGGCTGCCAAGCAATACGCGCGATATCGCTTTTTAAGCTATCCTCTTTTGTCCATACCGTTTGTTTGAGCGGCTCAAAATCTTTGAAAAACGCCTCAACCACCATAAATCCCCCATTATGGCGCGTCTTTTCATAAGAGGGTCCAGGATTCCCTAGTCCCACAATAAGTTTCATCTTTTTCTAATTGTACTGCATCTTTCCATTACGCAACAAGCACATTACCTTTTCATCTGTTACCTGTTCAAATTCCTCGTAAAATTGGCCAACCGCGTAGAAATTCTTCTCTATTGAAAGCGCAATTACAGAATCAAAGTGTTTTTTAATATTTCTTAATGTTTCTTTAGATATCACAGGAACTGCAAGAATAATCCGAGCTGCCTTCTGTTTTTTAAGATATATTTGCGCGCATAAAACAGTTGCGCCGGTTGCTACTCCATCATCTACGAGTAATGCTATTTTCTCCGCAAGAGAAATCCTAGGAAGAACTGTTTTAAAGGATTTTTCTTGCAGATCCCGTTTGAGGCGCGTAAACTCAAGCTGTGTTGATTGAGTCTCTTTGAAAATTCCGATTTTCTTTAGAATGCCATAGTCCCAATGGAGGGTACGTTTGGGTCCTACTGCTCCTATGGCAAGCTCTGGGTTTGATTGAGAGGAAATTTTTTTTACTACGGCTATATCTAGCGGAAGCTTAAGTAAAGAAGAAATCTCGCAGGCAACTTCCATTCCACCCCTGGGAATTCCTATGACAACTGCATTGGTTTTTCTAAACCTTGAGAGCCGAACAGCAAGAAGACGTCCTGCCTCACGCCGATTGACAAACATACCTAAAATAGCCCGAGCTGGTTTTTTGGTTCTTGAGTATTTACTACGGTCTTATTCGCAACGGATTCCTTATGCCATATTTGCACTTTGCCATATTCGCCATCGTAGCCGGGCTGAATCACAATGTCTCCCCTGCGCACTTTTAGTACACCTTCTGCGACGCGATCTCCGAATGTTTTTTGAATCTCCTCAATAGGGGTAGTCAGAAGGACGGAAAATTCGCCGTCAAACTTTTTGCATAAATCATCAAAAAGCGTTTTTGTCTTTTGACTAAAAACCGTAGATCCCAAACTCTCGGCAAGAATTTCTAACAGAGGGACCATTCGTACAAACGGCGGGTGATTTTTCTTTGCATCCACAATCCATTTGATTCCATGAGGACTTTCTTTGGTGCGCGAGCGATCCAAAAGAGTTTCGCTCCCGAGCTGTCCCAACCGATATAATACACCCTCTGTAAGCCGTCTTGTGCAAACAGGACACGTGCTTCCGTCTTTTTTGATCTCCTCAACTCCCCGCACTACCCCACAATTTCTGTGTCCTGAAAAATGGTACTTTCCTTCTTCCGGATAAAACTCAATAGTGTACCCTATTTTGAGATTTCCCTTAGGATCTCTTTTAATCGCCTTGGCAATATCATCATATGTTATTTTATTATTTGAAATTTGAGATTTGACATTTGACATTCCGTTTTTGTTCTCAACAAAAACGGTGGCTTCCCTTCCCATTTTTGCTGGGCTGTGCGCATCCGAAAACGATAGAATGGACCTGTCCATAAGTTCTTGTATCTGCCAATTCATTTCCGGATCGGATGATAAACCCGTCTCTATACCATAGATGTAACTATCAAGACCTCCGAATGCTTCCGTGATTGAGTTAAATCCGCTTGCGGAGCCGTACACGCCAAAATGGGGTGTCCACGCATGACAGGGAATCAACAAACACGCCTTATCCACCTCAAGAATAAGCTCAAGAAGCTGTTTTGAGGATAAACCAATAATGGGTCTTCCGTCTGCCATAAGATTGCACCCGCGTTTCTGCAGCTCTTTTATGATTTTTCCTGCAGCCTCAAAGGAAGGCGCGAATACTAAATTGTGAATTCTTCTTAGTTTTCCATCCTGACTATAGATACTAGAAATCTCTGTAGAAAGTAAGAACAGCGGCTCTTCCCCAGTTTTTAATTTGTATACTCCTTTTCCTGCTTCTTCCAGTTGCGATTGGATCTCTTTAAACCAAAGAGGATGCGTCCAGTCTGCGGTAGTTAAGAGATTGATCCCTTTTTTCTGGGCAAAAGAAGCCATAACAGGAAGAGTCATGTCTTTTGACACTGCTCGTGAATACTTGGAATGAAGATGAAGATCCGCAATAATCTGCATAGATTATTCTTTCTTTGTCTGTCCTTTATACATCTTAATAAGCTCTTCAACCGAAGTTGCGTCTTCTGCTCTTTTGTCGGATGATCTAAAAGAAACGAGGCGGGGAAAGCGCAGGGCGTATCCGGGGTCCGACCCTGTTTTTCCAGCCGTATGAATGGGAGATCGGGTAATTTCATCTGCCAAAACCTCTATCACAATTTTGGGCTCAACCCACACGCTTGGCTCAATCAAAGAGATCACTCTTGCCGGCTTACTTTTAACTTTGAACTTTGAACTTTGAACTTTTATCTCCTGCCATTCCTCATCGGTTAACCCCGTTCCAATCTTTGAAACGGTTACAAATTCATCCGCCTTAGAATCATATACGCCAACCAGCAGTGCTCCCGCGCCAAAGGCGGTTCGCTTCCCTTTCCCAAAGATGTAGCCTAGAATCACGCAATCAATGGTATCGTTGAGTTCCCCCGCGGAATGTCGTTTGAGCTTAACCCAGTTGAAATTCCGCCCTCCCGCCTCATACAGAGAATCAACGCGCTTAACCACCAATCCCTCCAAGCCTTTTGAAATAGCCTCATCAAGCATTGCCTGCAACCGTTTTGGCTCTGTAACTATTTCTCCAACTGAAGGAATCAAAGTATCGTCTGTATGAACGGTTTGCTTGAGAATATCCATCCTCTTTAAGAGCGGGGTGTCAATCAAAGACTCCCCATCTTTATACAAAATATCAAACACAAACGCCTTTAGCGGCAACTCTTTTGCTATTTCCTCAATATTGTGTTTTCTGCGCCGTTTGGTAGTTTCCTGAAAAGGCAAAAACTCTTCCGATTCTTTGTGATAAGCTAAGGCCTCACAATCCAAAATTGCGGTTTTTGCCTTCACTTGTTTGCGCGTCCCTTCAATAAGCTCCGGAAACATGTGCGTCATGTCTTCAAGATTACGAGAGAACATAGAAACGTTGTTTCCGCTTTTATGAACTTGGACACGAAATCCATCGAATTTGGGCGTTGCGTGCGTTTTTCCGTTCATTTTTTCCAGAACTTTTTCAACCGTTGGAAGGCGTTCGCACAACTCTGATCTAATAGGCCTTCCCACTGTTACGTTAAGTTTTTTAACCGCGTCTATCCCTCCTTTTGCAAGCGTTTTTCCAATAAGGCCTAAATCCGATGTTTCGTTGTATGCTTTTTCCAAAAGCTTTCGTTGTATGCGCGTGCCTAGAAACGCAAGCGCGAGCCCATCCAAAACCGTTGGATCGCCAATTCCAAGACGACTTACGCCTAAGGGGATCCTCACTAAATGCTTCGCGGAAAGAGAATCGAGTTGCGTCAGGAGCGCAGAAAGAAGGCTAATTCGCTTCTCAACCGTTCCCTCCCCGCTCGTCTTTGCAATTCTTGTTAGTGTATTAAATACATCTTGCACTGTAACTTTTGAGTTTTGCCTGCCCCTCGAAGCCCCGATTGAATCGGGGGCGAAGTGGGGAGTTTTGAATTTTGAATTTAGCTGCGTAGCGGCTA
>Ga0209542_10015457_pt1 | contig 12811 bp, 19 predicted proteins | sample RifCSPhighO2_01_FD_184028 | JGI IMG/M metagenome (GOLD analysis project Ga0209542, IMG submission 184028) | Soil microbial communities from Rifle, Colorado - Rifle CSP2_plank highO2_0.1 (SPAdes) (version 2) | ecosystem: Environmental > Terrestrial > Deep subsurface > Rock core/Sediment ...
CAACCCCTCCTTTTTCAACCTCAACACCAATCGCAAATTGAGCTTCTTCATTTATTCCCAAGTGCGGAATGTATTTGAAATCTGGAAGGATGAATAGGGGCTTCGTGACTATACAATTTTGGCATCTATTCAGAAATTCAACAAGGGGCTTGTCCTCATTATTTTCTTGAGTAAATCCTAAGCGTTTAACAGCGACGGAATCGCTTGTGGCAGGGTTACCATCAGGGTCCACCCTGTCATTCTCAAACGCGCGCATATTATCTGGATAAATATAAACTTTAAAATCCGCACTTTTGTCAAGAATATTCCGTATCTTAATCCCAAACGTGTCAAATTCTCCATGCCTGATCGTTTTTCTGTTCACGGGAATACAAACCATTTGATTCGTTGGACACAAGAGTTCTCCGATCTCGCGGTCGAGCTGTTCTGTGCTCTTATCACTTAACACATTCGCCTGTTTGAAGAAATCGTTCACAAACTTGATGCCAAGGCCAAAGATCACGATGGCCAGAATCATAATAACAATGAAGTTTATGCTGAGCTCAAAGCCTTTCTTACTCATATGCTATTCTTAAAGCCTCCGCTTTATTAATGTTTAGCTTTGGTTATTTCACGAATGATATTTGCTCTCGCCCGAAATCCCCCGATGAGATCTCCCTTTTCCTTACTTCACTTCCCATAATCGGAAGTATTGTTCGAGGGTTATGGGTTGACGCACCTCCCAAACATTTAAATAGTATGTTCATTTTATTAAACAAATGTTTAAAGAATTGAACACACTCCGGATTTTCTTTGAGAATCCCATTAAGGAATATAATGTAAGGGAAGCGGCGAAAGCCCTGGGCATCGCTCCCGCTACCGCAAGCGCACACCTCAAGCAGCTGGCGAAGAAAACGATCGTCGAAGAGCGCAAGGACCGCATGATGACGCTGTACAAAGCGAATATTGATTCTTCCGCGTATCGCGACATCAAAACTTATTACAACATTCGCCTCATACGGGAATCTGGGCTCTTAGAAGCGTTAAATGAGACCTATCTCACACCTACTATTGTATTATTTGGTTCTATGTCCACGGGTTACAATTACCACGATAGCGACATTGACCTTGTAGTTCTTTCGATCCGAAAAGGAGAGTTTCCGAAAATGGATGAATTTACACGGAAACTCCACCGGGAGCTCCATATATTTTCCGTTTCAAAACTGGAAGATCTTAAGAACCCTCATTTGATCAGCAATGTCCTCAATGGAGTAGTGCTCCAAGGACAATGGACATTCAAAAGTGCATCAGAGAAGGAATTGTTCGCAAAGTTCGGCCAGATTGGCGAAAAATAGAATCGCTGCTTGAAATGGCCGAGATCAAAGAGAGAGCACTATCCAGAGCACCCCTCGACTCTGACACACTTGCTGGATACTTTACGCTTGCGTACGATGCGCTTCATCTTGCCATGGATGCATATTGTCGTTCGAAAGCTTATGAAACTTCTTCACATAAATCCCTGGGAGAACTCATGCTGTACATTTGTCCCGCATTCAGGATTTCTGTTTTCGAACGGGCACGGCTTACGAGAAACGGCATCAATTATTACGGCAGGAATATATCATACGAAGAGGGCATTACGCTTATCAAACAGATAATGGAACTGAAAAAAGAAATTACTTCAACACTTCAAACTCCTTCACGATCAGCCAGAGGAAGATCACTAGCACAATCGCGCCTGCCGCGATGAACGTAATGCCTTCCTGCATCGTTGCCGTATACATCTTATACAGCCCAAACGCCATAATAATGAAGCCCAGCCAGAGGAATTTATCCAATACCAGCTTCATGATCTCGAATTCTTCCGTTGCGGTTAAGCGTTTTTTCATTGGGGATCACCTTAACTGATTTTAATGAATAATTGACCCGTCTCAAAGGGGTCTACTGTTGGACCGACACCAAATGAACAAACAAACGTGCCTTCAAACCCAGAGTTTATACCTAAGATTCCTCGATATCCTACTGACTTATGACTTTCTACGTCTTCTCCAGGTATTTGGAATCGTATGCCCTGATTGGATGGTGTGGGAGAGATTGAGCAAGTCCCATCATACATAACGCTAAATGCCTTCATTCCAGTACTTTTTTCAAGCACTAATCCTTTAATATCGCAAGTGACAGATCCAGCCGTGTACGTGCCTTTCCCTGGGCAGTCGACTTCTGTTCCTGTTCCTGATTCTACGATATGTGGTTGTGCAGTAGTACATGGCCCGGGGCTATTACAATAGAATCCAATATCTACTATCACTTTGCCACCCGATCTTAAATTCACTTCTTTTGGTAAGGTTAAGGGAGTTAGGCTTGTTGCTGGATTCTCCAATTCTGCAGCATCAAATATTCCGCTTAAACTTTCTGAACCTTTCCCAATAAATTGTCTGACGAAAGTTAAGCCAAGACCCAATAAGGTAATAGCCAAGATTATAATCACAATTGCCTGTATCGACAAGCCCAGATCGGCTTTTTTTGAGTGTTTCATGATTACCACTTCAAATCACTTCTATAATAACTTGTTTTGACTGTTTCCAATCACTTTGACCGGGCACATTGGAAGACCAACTATCAACTTGGATTGTGCAAATGAATGGGCTGAGGGTTGCTACTCCTGGCGGAGTTAGAATTGCTTTGTAACCAATGCTTTCATGGGAGCCAACTTTTACTTGAGGCGCAATCAAAATAGTGGCTGGATTGGGATTCGTTACAAGAGTATTAGTTTTATCTACGCATTGAGTTATCCCCGGTTTTGCGTTAATGCACTCTGCGGATGATGAACAATAGAATCCAACGAGCAGTTCTTCGGTTTTTCCAGTCTGAACTGTGATATCCCTTTTGACCGTTATAGGCGTATTCGACGTCGCTGGGTTTTCTAATTGAACCCCTTCGAGGATACCTGATAAACTCTCACTCCCCCTCCCTATAAACTGTCTCATGAACGTCAACCCCAATCCTAACAGTGTGATCGCAAGAATAATAATGACTATGGCTTGAATAGAAAGGTTCAAATCTGCCTTCTTGGACATTACAGCACCTCTTTTAAGCAAAACCTATGGTCTAGAATATATAAATCTTACTGCTGGTTTATAAAGGTTCGGGCTGATTTCATGAGCACGGCCACATTGCGATCAATTCTGTCCAGCGTAGAGCCCTGATGCTCCACAGTGGCTCCCAACCGCTCCACGGTGCCTTCTAAGCGGTTGACGCGGAATTCCATGTTACCGAATCGCTGTTCGATTTTGTTTACGCCTTTCTCAAGGCCACCCACATTCATTCTGACCTCAACAACATCTTTGTCTATCCTATGCACGTTCTCCTTAAGCGGTTTTAAGTAAAACTGCCAGGCAATTCCGAACATGGCAAGTAAAGAGACAAGCCACTGCATTTGCCAAGGGATCTCAATCCCAAGAAAAGACACAGGATCATTGGTTAGTATAGCCATGATAAGGAAACATCCAAGAACCATATAATAAAAGAAGCCTTCTCTGTCTAAATGATCTCTTACCCGTTTCATGGGCAAAAATTTAGCCACAAACCAAGTTAATGAGAGGGCGAGGATTCCTATCCAAAATATTGCTAAGTAAATCATCCCATTTTAACAACATCTGTTCTTTATATGTCTTTCCCCATTAAATCCGCAATATTTTCGAGCATTTAATGTTGCCTAAGCCTCTCCAGAAATTCTTCTCTCTGCATTCCAATCTCATTAAGCACTTCCCTCAGAAGCCCCCTGCCAATGTCTCGGTTTGTGTGTATGGGCACTACTGTGCATCGGCCACCAGGATGCCGGTAATATCGGTGGCTACCTCTCTGCCGTATGCAAAGAAAACCTTCTTTTTCAAGAAACCGGCACAATTCTCCCGAACTTAACACTGGAAGCTTCACACAATCTCGATCTCCCTGACACCCACAAATTTCCCCAAATCCTCTTGTTGGACATCAAGGCAGAGCTCAATCGCTTCTTTCATGTTTTTCATGAGCTCCTGAATCGTCTTTCCTTGGCTCATGCAGCCTTTCAGCTCGGGAACCTTTCCAATATAGATTCCATCTTCATCCCTCTGGATGACCACATGAAATTTTCGCGACATATCCAACATACGAATCCTCCTCCGTATATAATTTTTTCCTCGAAGTCAGGCTTTATATGCCTTTCCCACAAAAATCCGCAAGAATTCCGACGAGCGTATTATTCTTTCCCGGCTTCAGCTAAAACTTTCTTCGAAAGAACAACGCTTGCCTGTAAAACCTCTACTCCAATAATCTTCCCTTCACGATCGTAGTCGAGGATAATGTTTTCATTCAGTTCAACTGTCTTAACAGATTTAACTCTCGCATCGGTTAAATAGATATACGCTGCATCAACATCCTTGTCATACTCGATTCTCATCATATTATATCACCGTGATGATCTTTATATGTTTTTCCCACAAAATACCGCAGGAATTCCGAGTATTACCGTCTTAGAATCACAAATGCCTGTCGATCTGAGTAACGGGAACGATATGCTTCGGAGCATACTCCGTTGGATTTGCCCTGCCAAAACAAATTCCTGTCGCTTCATGAAGCGCAACTTGATCTAAGCTCACGCTGCGCTGCCTGATCGCATCTCCAATGGGCATGTATCGAATGATTCCCTCTGAAAAACCAACAACGGTAACTCCCGAGATCCCCTGAGATAAGAGAAGCATTGCGCTGGCCCCGGCTTCTCGGCCAAAATTCGCATCGTATGCCGATGAGCTTCCGCACCGTACAAGATGCGTTGGCCTGATGACACGGACTTCGGGAATCTCATTTTGTTCCTCAACAAAGCAATGGACTTCCTGCATGAATACTTTCATTTTGGGATCCGCCTGCATCCTTGCAGTGAGCTCGTGCTCAACACAGGCCCCCGCGCCAATAAGCGTGTAGTGGCCAAAAGCGTCTTTACGGGCAGGATCCACAAGAAATCCCTTGCTGTCTACAGAATCTCCTTTCGAGGGATCTCCCTTCATCGCCTCAGCCGCGACGATGAGATACCATCCGGCGTGCACATCCGAACATCGAATGCGCTCCGTGTATCGTGAATAGAAGTGTTCATACACAATGTCAAAGTCAGGAATGATCTCCGGAATAAGGATGCAGTCCGCGTCCGCTGCAACCCCTCCTCTAAATGCGCTGTGGCCCACATGCCTGCCAAAGACTTCAAGGACGATAATGCGATTGTGGGTTTCGCCTGTGGTTCTCAGCTGTCCCGCCATCTCTGCGATGTTATTTGCTGTGGAGTCAGCGCCCACACTGTACGGCTGGAGATCCAAGTCCATAGTTTTGGGAACGTGGTTGACCATGAGCCCCTGATCCGCAAGATCCTGTGCAACACTCCCGGAATCATCACCACCGCTCACGATAATCGCATCAATGGAATGCAATGCGCATCCCGCTTGGATACGCTCATACTTATGAGTATCCTTGATGGAAGAAATCTTGACTCGGGAATGGCCCGCCTCGGAGCCTGCCGCGTGTGCGCCAAACTGACTTAATCGCAATGGTGTCAAAACAACAAGGGAATTTGGTTCAAAGTCCTCGAGATTATATAGCCCAGTATATCCGTTGGGAATGACTGCAGTTTCAATCCCAAGGTGATTTCCCATTCCCGCAGCTCCTTTTATGACTGCATTCAGTCCGCCGCAGTCCCCACCACTTGTGACAATGCCGATCCGGTGTAACGCCATATAATCCCCGTCCATCCTAAGTACGAGATTTCTTTTAAACCTATCTATGAAAAAAGCTGAGGAGAATTGGACGAACTTCCGCTGAGCCAATTCAGAAACCTTTTTAAACAGCTCGGAACTCCTTCTTTTTATGGTACATTTACGCAAAGGATGCGCATACCGAAGGTTGGAACGCGCGTATACAAGAGTATCAAAATTCAGGGAATTAAGCTATATCAGGGCAAATCCTGCTAAAAAAGTCGTGAGGTATGACATGGGGGATATTAGCAAATCGTATGAGTATCAGATTGACCTTCTTTCAGACAGGGATGTGCAGATTAGGGATAATGCGCTTGAGTCCGCGAGGCAAACTGCGAATAGGCTCCTCGAAAAAAACATTGGCCAGGGCCAGTATTATTTCAAAATAAGAGTGTATCCTCATCACATTCTCAGGGAAAACCCGTTAGCATCCGGCGCTGGCGCGGATCGTCTCAGCACGGGTATGAAGATGAGCTTTGGGAAGCCTATTGGCTCAGCAGCGCAAGTCAGGGAAAAACAAAAAATTCTTACCGTTAAGGTAAATAAGGCGCATATTGAGGCGGCGAAGAAGGCGCTGCATCGGGCTTCATCTAAGCTACCTATATCCCACAGAATAGAGATTGCAAAGATTAAATAGAAAAGTATATATAGCAATATATCTATTAGAGAACAATGGTCTTTGAGGACTATGCACGACAAGCTGTAGAAATGCTCCCTGATGTCTGGTTTCTCCAGAATCGGTACGTGGAAGCGCTCATCATCATTGTAGGATTCTTTATCGTTTCACAAGCCATCGTTTGGATCACGGAAAAGATCATTCTCAAGATAGCGACAAAAACAAAAACGAATCTTGACGACGAGATTATCAAGAAAACAAACAAGCCGCTCATTGCGCTCTTATTGCTCATCGGGCTCTGGCTTTCTGAATCCGCGCTCAAGCTTTCACCAGCATTCGAGGCGGGATTTACAAAGCTGATTCTATCCGCGATTGTATTAGTCATCGCATGGATAATCATCGGCGTCATCATGGCGCTCATTACTCATTGGGGGGAAACATTCGCAAAACGAACGAAATCGGACATGGATGATGCAGTCATCCCATTGTTCAAGAGCTTCGCTAAAATTGTTGTGTTCGCTCTCGCCATCCTCTACATCCTCACGGTGTGGGGAGTTGCAGTTACTCCGCTGCTGGCATCATTAGGAATCGCAGGTATTGCAGTTGCCTTTGCCATGCAGAGTACGTTAGGCAATATTCTTGGCGGTATCTCCTTAATCCTTGATAAAACCGTGAAAGTGGGCGATACGATCAAGCTCGATGATGGGATTACGTCCGGTGTTGTTGTGGATGTTGGACTGCGAAGCACGAGCATCCGTACATTTGACAACGAGCTCATGATCGTCCCGAATGGCAAGCTTGCAGAGAGCAAGATCCTGAATTATGTGCTGCCCGATCCTAAAGTGCGGGCTGTGCTCACCTTTGGTGTTGCGTATGGAACGGATGTTGATAAAGTGAAAAAAATCGCGATGACCGCATTGAAGGGAGTTGAAGGAACGCTCAAAGAACCCGAGCCTTCGTGCTACTTTGACGAGCTTGGGGACTCCGCGCTGCAGTTTAAGCTGTATTTCTGGTGCGAAAATACGGGAGCAAGATTTAAGGCGAAAGAGATTGTCCGCACACGGATTTACAATGCGTTGAACAAGGCGAAGATCAGCATGCCATTCCCTCAGAGAGAGCTTTGGATCCACACCGTCGGAAAGCGAAAATAGAAACATTTAAAAAAAGCAGAAAAAACAGAATACAAAAGAAGTGAACAGCAATGAACATTTGGTTAATACTCTACGTTACGATCATTCTTGAATTGGCGACGGTGATGCTGCGGTTCAGGCACAGCGTGAAAGCCCCGCATGTGCAGAAGCGCTTAAGATTCCCTATGCGGATTCATCACCTGTATCTTGGTGTCGTCGTAATATTCGCATCCGGCTTTACGCAAACAGCCTTCCCATTGCTCGAGCTTGGATTTGCGGTCGCCCTGAGTGACCTTGTGCATCACTTTGTCGTTCTTCCGTTAACGGGCCACACAACAGAGTTCCCCGGATCGATTAAATAAGGTTTTTCAGAATTTGGGGATCACTGATGACCTTGTGCTCCTGAGAGAATTTCTTGATAAGCGAGGCATCAATGATGTCTGCCTTGCTGACGTACACAAGAATATCTTTCTTAAACTTCTTCAGCGATTCATAAAGCTCCCGCTGAAGCTTTAAGGGATACGGCTCCGTGAGGTCATAGACATACACAAACTTCTCTGCAACGAGTTTCATTATGAGATGCGCCTGTTTCTCGATATCGTTCATCTTGTCTACGCGGTTGAGTGCTCCAGGCGTGTCAATGAGCTGCACTTTTTCATCGCCCTGCATGAGATACCCGACATTAATGCTCTTCGTTGTGAACGCGTATGCTCCAATCTCGGGCTTTGACCCCGTGAGATTGTATAACAGCGTTGTTTTTCCCACATTGGGAAAGCCGACAATTGCCACGGAGCGCATCTCTGTCTTTATGTGGGGGTATCCCTTCATGATCTTCCGGGATTCATCAATGACCACGCACGGATGCTTAAGCTGGTTCACAACGCTGGCAATCCTGCCATAAAATTCCTTGCGCGGTTTATTCACAAGTTTAGCCTCGGGCGCTCTTTGAATCTGCGCCCGGTATCTCCTCCAGAACTCTTTGATTTTCTCTGAAGCCCACGCAACCCTGCTGAGGGATACGCGAAGCTCTCCCACATCCAGCGTAATGCTCATGAGTTCCTTATAAAACTCGGGGAGCTGATCATAGCGCGGGAATTTTTGAACGATCGCGTCAAATGCGCCTACAAGATAGTCCTTCACAGCTTCTACGCGCGCCTGCTCGATCTCTTTCGACTTACGCAGCGGGTCTCTCATGCCCGTCTTTTGGCGCGCAATATCCGCCCTTGTTTTCCCGCGCTTGAACGCCACATCTAAATAAAATGTCGGAGTTTCAACCTTTGTCAATCCCTGAAAATTCATACATAATGAAGAACGAAGCGGCTATATAAATGTGGTGCATAAGTGAATGGGAGAAAAGTTTATATAGTTCTTAAATAGGAGAAAGGGACATGACTTTACATACTAACGCGCAGGGTGCATACCTTACAGACATAGAGCAAATGCTTATGGAAATGTACCAACGCACTCCTGCACTGAAAGATGTTGAGGTTATCGTGCACGCTGACAGCGTTGGACTGCTTGTCTATGAGAAAGCGACTGAACGAGAGTTGATACACGCACCAGGAGGGATTCATCGAAAGGATTCTATAAGACTCCAGCGTGAACTGAGTGACTTGGTTGAGGGCGTTTCAAGAATGCGAGCAGAAGGATATCACGTAACCTATTGCGGAGCACAAACTGCCCAGCAATTTGAAGAGCTAGAAAGTGAAGTGGACTTAAGCGTACAGTTAGGAATCCCTCTTTTCTTGTTAGATGAGGTAGAGCGTAGGGAGCTTCTCGAAGCAGCAGGGATTAAATAAAAATATGTAATGTTAATTAACGATTTTCTTAACCTGATCAATAATCTTCTTCAAAGGTAATTTCCGCTCCCTCGCTATCCTCAAACAATCTTCATACTCCGGTGTCGCATTCTCTATCTTGCCATTCAAATAAGAATACTTAACGCGAACATCCCCATATGGTGTCTTCAAGGTTTTGATCTCGCGTTCTAGCATGTGCATGTCCGCTTGAGTGATGCGCAATCCTATCGTCGTTGTCTCGCGAAAAACCACTTCCGTAACGCGGCTGAGCTGCTTCTTGAGGCATGACAGCGTGAGTTTCATCGCAGGCCTTCCCTTTTTTCCAATAATCGGAGTCAGATACGCGTCCAGAGCTCCAGCCTGCATAAGCCTCTCCAGAACAGAGGGATACAGCTCGGGATTCATGTTGTCAATGTTTGTTTCAATGATGACTATGCTTTGTTTTTTCATGGTAAGTCTTACTCTATGCGGGAAAAACGAAGTTTATAAGAGTATCGCTCAATTTGAATATGTGTATCGAGAACGATGCTTGCCAATATACATACTATCGGACAGAAATCGATATATAAGCTAGGCTAACTGCAATCTATGGGGGCATATATGAAAAAAATTGCATTACTCATTTTGTTATTGATTGTGGGAATTTCAGTAGTCGTGGCTGTCTCCGGACTTTCCAAAGATCAAAAGATATTTCTACGAGGTTGCACAAAAAACTGCTCCACGCAGAAAATGCTCGACATGCGGGCATGCAATGCCGTTGCCGATGTCTGCAAAGCAGGCTGCGCTGCTGAGAAGCGCAATTGCACTGCTCAGATTAACATGACCTCTTGTACAGATGCTTGCATTCTTGCGTTTAACGAGACAAATCCGTCTCATAATTTGACGCCGAAGCAGATTGCTGCATCGTGTAAGTTTGATTGCAGGCTTGTGCGTTCAAACCTTTCAAGGGAATGCACAGGCGCGTCACGCGAATGCCACATGGCCTGCCAGGATGATAAGCAGGCATGCAAGAAGCAGGCAATCAACGATAGCATAGCATGCAAAGCTAATTGCTTGGAACTCGCGTATAATTACACATTCCCGTATAATGGAACGATCCTCATCAACGGAACAAATAGCACAAACACGACAGGAGTGCAGCTGTGTCCGGAGGAGCGACCGCATAACTGCATAGATCTGTTTGACCCCGTCTGCACAAACCGCAACAGAACATATTCCAACGCGTGCGAAGCGTGTAAGCGCGGAGCAACAAAGAATTATACCGTGGGCGCATGCGTTTAATTGAGCTTTGCTAATCTGCCTGTTTTCTTAGCGCGTTTATAGCACCAAACGAGAAAAAAGAGAGAAACGGCTCCCCATGCAATTGTAGAGAGCACAAGCAAAGGATAGTTTGCCTGGCCATAGCCCACTGTGCTCTTGAGCAGTTCAAACCCCCAGAAGGGAGGGAGAAACGCAGCTACGTTCTGCATGAATGCAGGGAATATCGCAATCGGATAATAGACTCCTGAGAGCAGCACAAGGAGATCAGGGACTGCGTATGCTAGGTTAAATGCGTGTTCATGATACAGGAGGGTAAGCCCAAAAAGGATGAGCCCGATGAAGATTCCTGAAATCCCGAGGAAAAGGAGCGCGATGGTGACCGTAAATGGATCAGGAACGGTGAACGCAAACATCCACTTAGCGAGGAGGAGATACATAATAAGCACGAGGAGGAACTTGAGTGCTCCCACGATGATATTCCCTATAATAAATGCACTGATTCTCATGGGGGAAATGTGCGTGTATGCGAGCGTGTGCTGCCAGTAATGATCCATGTACGCCATCGTCATCTCGATCTGCATATGATAAACAATTCTCCATCCGATGATGCCAAGTATGACCAAAGCAACAAGGCTCGTGTCTGCTTTGATGAATACAATAAATAATGTGAGCGAATAAAACAGGATAAGTGGCCAGATGGTGATGTCAGAGAGGCGAAACATATTTCTCTTCAAAATGATGCCTTGCCGTACAATCTCCGCGATGATTGTGTTCATCATTGTCGCACCAGTTTGATGAACGCTTCTTCAAGTGTTGGCTCAAGAACCCTGTAACTTTCTAATCCAACATCCGCGTCAATGAGTCTGTCCAAGAGCTCTTTGGGGTTTTCTTTCTTGAGTTCAACGACAAGTACATACTGCTCCTCGTTGCGGATCTTTCCGAGAGATCCTATTGCTTTCTTTGCCGCTGAAGGATGCTGGCATTTGATTTCTACAACGAGCTTTGCGTTCAGCATCCGTTTTATTTCAGGAATCGTGCCAATCGCGAGGATTTTTCCCTTGTTGATGAGCGCAATCCTATCACAGAGCTGCTCAACTTCCAGGAGATTATGTGACGTGAATAGAATCGTTTTTCCTTTTTTCTTCAGGGAAAGGATTAAATCGCGGACTTTGAGCGCGATCTCGACATCTAGTCCAACGGTGGGTTCATCAAGCAACAATAAATCAGGATTATTTAGGAGTGCGCGCGCGAATAACACGCGTTGTTTGAATCCTGAGGAGAGTGAGTTCACGAGCTCATGCTTTCGTTTTTCAATCTCAGTAAGTTTCATGAGCTTGGGAATAATTTTCGTGTCCGCATTGTACAATTTGGCATAGTACCACAGGAATTCCTGTATTGTTAATTGAGCGTAGATTCCTGAGAATCCAGATACTGAGTTAATACGGGCTTTGATCACGAATATGTCTGTATCAATATTCATGCCAAGGACGTTGACACTTCCCGAATCTTTTGTGAGGATACCTGTAAGAATGGCCATCATCGTCGTTTTCCCGGCGCCGTTGGGCCCAAGCAGTCCGAGAATTTCACCTTTGCGGACTTCCAAACTGACATGATCGAGAGCTTTAATTACACCGAAGCGTTTGCTGACATCCTTGATTGTTACTGCGTGCATGAGGGAGAGGGCTTTGATGGGATTTATTAATCTCACCATCACATTTATAAAGTAAGTATGTTGGAATTCAGGGTATTACCATAAAAGAGGTCAGATCATGAAAAAACTAATTGTGATTATAATGCTGTGCGCGATTGCACTTGTTGCATGCACACAGACGAGTCCGGAATTGGCTGCTATTCAAGAGCCTGCCGAGGAACCACCTGCGGCAGAGCCAGCGCCCGAGCAGATAGCAGAGCCGGAGACAGCGCTTCCGGAAGTTGCTGAGCCCGTTGCACCACCAGCGAGCGCCGGGGACATTACGATAACAAGGGACGCCGCAACCCCTGAAGAGATAACGATTCAGGCAGGCGGTCAGGTCACGTTTGCCATAGATGATGTTGCCGGAAAAAGGCATTCTATAACATGCACGGCAATTGGCGCGAATCCGATTATCAGCGGTAATATTGAAGGCGCAGGATCATGGATCGCGAAATTCCCGGAAGCAGGAACGTTCAAATGCCTTGATGTCGTGTATGGCGTGAAGGCGACGGTGAATGTGGAGTAATTAATTTTTATTTATTTTTCTCTTTCCTTTT
>Ga0209542_10015458_pt1 | contig 12811 bp, 8 predicted proteins | sample RifCSPhighO2_01_FD_184028 | JGI IMG/M metagenome (GOLD analysis project Ga0209542, IMG submission 184028) | Soil microbial communities from Rifle, Colorado - Rifle CSP2_plank highO2_0.1 (SPAdes) (version 2) | ecosystem: Environmental > Terrestrial > Deep subsurface > Rock core/Sediment ...
TTAAATCTTATCTGTAATGTTCGAGTATAATAACAATCTAAAAAGCAATATACGATGGCGTGGGGAAAGTGGTGCTGGGTTTACCATTATTGAGGTATTGATAGTAATTGCCATTATTATGCTTTTCTCCATTGTTTTGATTTCAAATTTTCCCGAATTCAAGCTCCAATCCTCCCTTTCGCGAACCGCATATAAGTTCGGGCAGGATTTAAGAAAAGTACAGGCAGATGCTTTTTCATCTGCGCCATACGTGGATGCAAACGGAGTGTCCCAACCGATAGAAGGATATGGGATATACGTTGGATTAGACGATCCCGGCCAGAAAAAATATATCGTGTATGCAGACAAGATGCCGGGTAACCAGCGATATGACACAGAGGATTATCTTGTGGCTACTGTTGATATTGCCTTGGATGAGCCGGGTATTGTTATCCAAAATATTCTCAATAGTGTTGGAAATAGCGTGAGTATTAATTTTACGCCACCCAATCCACTCACAAAAATATCTAACAGTTTGGGAGGGGAAACGAGTCGGGTGGATATTATATTTGCCCAAGAAAACGACATTTCAAAAAACAAAACAGTTTCAATACATAGTTCGGGTTTAATAGAAGTAAAGTAGTATTATTTAACATGAAGTATGAAATATGGGGCAGGAAACAGGAAGGTTTCACGATTGCTGAAATAATTATTGCCATCTCTATTTTATCGTTTGGGATTGTTTTGGTTTATGGCGCTTTTTCCACGATTATTATTTTGACTAGTAATATTCATTCGCGTTTTGCAGCCGCTTATCTGGGGCAAGAAGGCTTGGAAATAATAAGGAATTTAAGGGATAATAATTTTATTGCCCAATCCCAAAATCCCGATCCTAGCGTATCTTGGAATTTGGGGTTATTGGGAAGCCCTTGCAGCTTGGGGTGCATGGTGGATTATGAAACCAAAAATTATACCGAGCTTATTGCGTGGGATGATTCTTTATTAAATCTGGACAGTCAGGGTTTTTACACTTACGAGGGGGGTTCGCCTACGATATTTAAAAGAAAAATCGTCATAACGCCGATAGTTGGGCTGGAAGATGAAGCGATGAATGTTTCTGTCACGGTATCTTGGGATTATAACGGAAAGTCATTTACCTTTGAGGCAAATGAAAATTTATATAATTGGTACTGAGGTGAATTTTAATCTAGTAAAGGGAGGCGGGTTTATCCAACACCACTTTCCCGTATAATCTAATTTTACATAGAATGTTTAAATATAATAATCAAAAAAACAATTTTCGACGGTATGGGGAAAGTGGTGCTAAGAAAATGGGGGTTTACCCAGCACCACTTTCACCAAATAATCATTAACATGTTTAAAAATTTTACTACTTATATAAATCGTAAAGCCAGATTTCGATTATCCCGTGAAAGTGGTGCTGGGTTTACCCTCATTGAAGTGGTGTTTGTATTGGTGATATTTTTAATTATTGTAGGTGCTGCGGTGGATATTTTTGTTTCCATTATACAGCATCAAAAAAGGATTCTTGTGGAACAGGAGCTTTTGAACCAGACAAGTTATGTTACCGAATATGTGTCCAAAGCGTTAAGAATGGCGGTAAAAAGTAAAAATGCAACCTGTTTGACAAACAGAGGGTACTTCTATGAGCTTACCCATTGCCCTAATGGAACCTTAGAGGCTTGCAATGGTATAAAGTTTATCAATCAATCAGATAATGATGCTTGTTTGGAGTTTTTTTTGGATGATACTACCGATCCTTTAAATCCTGTATTTTCACAAATAAAAAATGGCGGCCCGGCACAAAATTTATTATCAGACATATTTGATATAAACCGCGTCAAGTTTGTAATAAATGGAAACCAAGCTTTACATGCGACAACTTCTAGTGACCTGGTTCAGCCACGGGTAACCATGTTATTTGATGTTATAACAAAGGAATCGAAGAATCCGCAGCAAAAAATAATACAGACAACCGTTTCCATTAGGAATCTGAATGCACCCTAACGAAAATTTTTAATTTCTAATTTCTAATAATAAGGCGTCAAATTATGCAATTTAGAAATTGCATAATCCGACAACGATTTATTTCAAATTAAAATATTTCAAATTGATTTCAAGTTTCAAATTACAAATGCAGCCTTCGGGATGCCCTGCGGGCCAAGCAAATTCCGAAAGAGGGGTTTCTTTGATCATCATATTTTTAATAATGACGGTCATGATGGCCGTGGTGCTTTCCATAAGCCTTATTTTATTTGATGAAGTAAAAATTATCAGCGGTATCGGCAATTCCGTATTTTCATTTTATGCGGTTGATACGGGGATAGAAAAAACGCTGTATTTTGACAGGAAAATAGTGGAACCGCAAGACACAAGGGGTTTGTGCAATATTTGCTCAAGCTGCAATGACCCCTCTATTGACCCGGTGCACTATTGTAACAGTTGCACGGTAACTCCTTTAGAAGTTGACGGCTGCGGGTCAACGTGCAATAATTGCCGGATTGATTATGAATCTGTGTTTGCGGGCAGCAATTACAGCATATCGGCAACCGTGCCAAGTTTGGATCTTGATTTTAATTTTGATGTCAAGGGAATTTATAAAGAGGTGACGCGAAAAATCCAATTAAAATAAGCGAATAAATCACAAATAAATCCAAAATTCTAAATCAGCCCTCAGGGAAGTCCCGCAGGCCCGGCAAAACACGTTTGTAATTTGGAATTTTACGACATCGTGGACAAAAAAGAAGTTAAAAACAGGATAGAAAAGCTAAAACGGGTTATCAATCACCATCGTTATCTTTATCATGTGAAAGACAGGCAGGAGATTTCCGACGAAGCATTAGACTCTTTAAAAAAAGAGCTTTTTGATTTAGAACAAGAGTATCCGGAATTTATTGCATCTGATTCGCCGACTCAGCGCGTGGGTGGCCAGCCATTAAAGGAATTTAAAAAAGTAACCCACAAGCACCGGATGCTTTCCTTCAATGATGCATTTTCAAAAGAAGACATGGAAGAATGGTTAAAGAGGATTTCAAAACTGCTAACCCAGAATGAAAAAGATAAGATTGATTTTTATTGTGAGTTGAAGATTGACGGCCTGGCCATAGAACTGATTTACCGGGACGGTATTTTTGAAATCGGTTCCACACGCGGAGACGGGTTTGTGGGCGAAGATATCACCCAGAATTTAAAAACCGTCCAATCAATCCCATTGCAAATTAATACCCGGGAGAAAGAATTAATCGTGCGTGGCGAAGTGTTTATTTCAAAAAAAGAATTTAACCAGATCAATAAGTTGCAACAAGAAAAAGGACTGGCTCCTTATGCCAATCCTCGTAACATTGCCGCCGGATCAGTTCGCCAATTGGATCCAAAGATAACTGCCACGCGCAAATTGGATTCATTCGCCTATGATGTCGTCTCACCCAACGATGCTAAAACCCACGAGCAAAAGCACGGCCTCTTGAAAGATTTGGGATTTAAAACTAATAGCCACAATACATATTGTAAATCCTTAGAAAACGTTTTCCATTTTTACGATACATGCGCCAAACTACGCAAAACGCTGGATTATGAAATCGACGGTGTAGTAGTGATGGTTAATAATAATGCCATCTTTGAAAGATTAGGGGTGGTAGGTAAGGCTCCAAGAGGCGCGATTGCTTTCAAATTTACGCAAAACCAAGCGATCACCAAGGTCCAAGATATAAAAATCCAGATTGGCAGAACCGGAGCATTAACGCCGGTTGCTATTTTAAAACCAGTCCTGGTTTCGGGTATTACCATAAGTCGCGCCACGTTGCACAATGAAGATGAAATTAAAAGGCTGGGATTAAAAATCGGGGATACCGTTATCGTGGGACGAGCGGGGGATGTGATTCCCAATGTGATAAAAGTTCTGTCCGAATTGAGAACCGGCGATGAAATAGATTTCACCATGCCAAAAGTTTGCCCGAGCTGCAAGACAGTATTGGAAAAACCAGAGGCTGAAATAGTATGGCGTTGCCCAAATGTTAATTGTTCCGCCCGCCAACGCAGGTCTTTTTATCATTTTGTTTCCAAGGGGGCTTTTAACATAGAAGGGTTGGGTCCTAAAATTATTGACCGGTTGCTGGATGAAGGATTAATTTTGGATCCCGCTGACATTTTTACCCTCAAGGAAGGGGATATGGCCGGGGTTGAGAGGTTTGCGGAAAAATCAGTCCAAAATTTATTGCAATCAATCGCGCAAAAAAAAGAAATTTCTCTGGCAAAATTTATTTATGCGTTGGGTATCAGGAACATCGGCCAAGAAACCGCTAATGATTTGGCCCTGCATTTTTCTTCTTTGGAAAAATTACGGCGCGCTAAACTGGAAGACTTTGATGCGATACAGAATATTGGTCCTACGGTTGCAGCATCGGTGTATCAGTGGTTTTTAGAAAAAGATAACACCAAGCTTTTGGATAAATTTTTAAACGCCGGTATAAAAATAAAAAACCCCCAAAAAAAGAACAGGGGCAGATTATCCGGGAAACTGTTTATCTTTACCGGTTCCCTGTCTTCCATAGACAGGAATTTGGCGAAAGAAAAAGTCAGGGATCTTGGGGGACAGACCACCGAATCAATTTCTAAAAAAATTGATGTTGTGGTTGCCGGCAGCGAGGCGGGAAGCAAGCTTGCCAAAGCGAAGCAATTAGGTTTAAAAATAATCGTGGAGAAAGATTTTCTGGAAATGATCAAGTACTTACTGTAAATTACAAAATGCACATTGGAAAACGAGTTTCAGGTCTTTTCCCCAAATGCAGCCTTCGGAGTTTCCCGCGGGCCAAGGGGCTAAAAATTCGTAATAATGGTGACGCGTAGGCAAGCTACGCCTCACCATTCTATCAAATTTTTATCTCCAAATTTGAAAAAAATACCGCGAAAGCATTTCGTAATTTAAGGTAATTAAATTTTAGAACATGATGCTAAATATCAGTCATTTTAAAAAATTAGATTGGGTGATAATCATTTGTGTTTTGATTATTACGGCATTAAGTTTGGCGGCGATTTACAGTACCGGTCTTGCCAAATCGGATTTTTCAAATTTCCAAAAACAAGCCGTTTTTTTTACCATAGGATTTTGCATCATGGTGCTGATCAGTTTTTTTGATTACCGCATATTGAGGAATAATTCTTATCTGATTTTAATATTATATTTTATCTGTCTTGCATTATTGGCCGGGCTTCACTTTTTTGCTCCGAGCATCAGGGGAACCCGGGGTTGGTATCGTATCGGATTTTTATCCCTTGATCCCATAGAGCCTGCCAAAATCGTATTGATCGTCTTGTTGGCAAAATATTTTTCTCAACGGCATGCCCAAATGTACCGTTTCCGACATATTTTAATTTCCGGTGTGTATGTTTTTTTCCTGGCAGCGTTGATTTTTATCAAGCCGGATTTAGGGGGCGCTATGGTGGTATTTTTAATATGGCTTGGAATCTTAATGATTTCAGGGATTAAAATGAAGCATTTTTTAATACTTTTAGTTTGTTTCATGCTAGTAGCGGGATTTTCCTGGCAATTTTTATTAAAGGATTATCAGAAAGCAAGAGTACTGGCGTTCGTGTTTCCCTATGATGTATTGGGGGGCTCATGGAGCCAGGGGCAAACCAAAATTTCTATCGGGTCCGGGCAGATTTTTGGCAAAGGCATCGGCAAGGGTTCCCAGGTGCAGTATGGATTTTTACCCGAACCCCATACGGATTTTATTTTTTCGGTGATTGCGGAGGAGTGGGGGCTGTTTGGAATTACGGTATTATTTTTGTCTTACATCGTCTTTATATGGCGGATATTAAAAATTGCGATTGAGGCAGAAACGAATTTTCCGCGCCTTTTTGCCGTTGGTTTTGCCATTATGCTTATTGCCCAATTTATAGTTAATATCGGGATGAATCTTTCGCTTTTGCCAGTTGTCGGTATTTATTTGCCATTGGTAAGTTATGGCGGCTCGGGATTAGTTGCAAATTTTATTTCTTTAGGTATTTTACAAAGCATAAAAGCGAGGGGATAAAAGGAGGAAGGTGTGGGAGGTCGGGCCTCCCACATTCCTATAGTTTTATGCCATATAGAAAAGAACAATTTAATAATGGAGAAATTTATCATGTAGTTTCAAGGGGTATTGATGACAACCTGCTCTTTAAGGATGTAAACGATTATTATCGGGGTATTTTTTCCATCTATGAATTTAATAATAATCAACCAATAGAAATTTGGGAGCGTAGAAGGGCTCGTATGATTATAAAAAAACAAGAGAAAATTGTGGGAGGTCGGGCCTCCCACAATTTAGAAGATACGAGAGACAAATTTGTAGAAATATTAACATTTTGTTTTATGCCTAATCATATCCATCTTTTATTGAAACAGGTAGTTGAAAATGGAGTAACTAAATTCATGACAAAATTTGGCACAGGATATGGAAGTTATTTTAATAAAAAATATAAGCGTAAGGGCTATGTATTTCAAAATAGATTTAGGGGTATCCACATAATTGATGATAATCAATTTAAAATAGTGACAACATATATTTTTGCAAATCCCATTTCTTTAATAGAACCGGGCTGGAAAGAAAAAGGCATCAAGAATCCCAAAAAAGTAAAAGTATTTCTAGAGAATTATAAATGGTCGGGCTATCTTGATTGCATAGGAAATAAAAATTTTCCATCCGTTACCGATAGAGGGTTTTTATTAAAACTAATGGATGGGGAAATGGGGTGTAAAGATGCAGTTGAAAATTGGATAAAACACAAAGAAGATATCAATAAGTTTCCAGAAATATTATTAGATTAAACTGAAAAACCAAAAATGTGGGAGGCCCGACCTCCCACATTTTTTTGGTATATATATGGTTACATCTGGTCGTGTTTTTTATCCACAGATCATATGAAGCCTTTAGATTTGATCGTGGTATAATGTAGTCATACTCACGCCTATTTTTACCCCATGAACATCCCGATCAAATACAGCCAAATCTCCCAAAAAAAGACGATCATCCCCATAACCATGGGCTTGTCTTTGCAATCCCACCAGACGAAGGCTGTTTTGGACAACGAAACCATGGCTTCCATCAAGGTGCCGGTTTTGGAAGCGGGACCCCGCCAGCCACAACTAGTATCCATCCGCATGGCGCGTCCGTCTTCCAGTCGCTATGCCTTTTTTTCTACCGCCACCACCCTGCTGATTCGTTTCCTGGCGCGCAACCTCTTTTCTTGCGTCCGTGCCGTTGCCCACAAAGGTAGGGGATTTACAAGATTCCAAAACAGCATAAGTACCTTATGCACATATATCATTGCCCCATTGCAATCGGTTAAGCAGCTAACCTACCAACGGTTCTTGCAAAAACAAAGCCGCGCCATTTTGCTTAGCGCAGTCCTCCTTGCCGCCGTGGTTTCTGCCACCGGACTGTTGCTCCCTGCCACTCCGGACAGAAACGCCATCATCAAAAACGCTGTTGTCAAACAAACCTCGCCAGCCGTCGTCGGCCAACCCGTAAGCTACACCATGCTGATTAAAAAAAGCGCGATCCGCGAAGGCCAGTATTTGGCAGTAATCCCCAAGGGAGCCGTCAACGTTACGGTATCGTACATTAGCGCCACCGAAGCCGCCGCCATCGCCGTCCGGGAAACCTCAACCACTCAAGATTCCAAAACCCTTACGCTAACCAGCCCGTCGTCACATAAACCCGCTGCCGCTTTGCCACCCGCAACCCGGCTTGCCGCCCTGGCACGTTTTGTGGCCCTGCGCCTTCCCGCTTCGGTATCGGGATTTTTTTCATTGCAGTCTCTACCCCGATCTTTAACCGCCACCGAAAGCCTCATGGTAACCAAGACCGCCAAGCTGGTAGACCTTTCCGTCCACATTCCCCAGCCATCCTTAGGCCAGCACTTAGCTGACAGCATTTATGTGCGTGCGGAGGAAGACGCTACACCTTCCGCTTCAGAACCGACTCCTGCACCCGAACCTGCACCTGAACCCGAAGCACCCGAAACCGAAGCACCCGAACCCGAACAACTCCCATCAGACCCTTTTACCCCGGCTCCAACCGATACCTCAACCGCTGACCAAACCACCACAGATCCACAAGACAACACCCAACAACTTCCTTCCCAGGGCCAAGTAGAGGGAGCTAGCGATATTTCATCTGAACAATCCATTGAAGACCCAACTAACCAAGACCAAACAACCCCAAACGAATCGCAAAGCCAAGAGCCAACCGAGCCAACCGAAACAACCGAATCGGCCACCCAGCCGACTTCCTCCCAATCCCAGCTTACCCCTTCTTTATCGGAAGACCCGGCTCCATCAACCCCGGACGATCCAGGACAGGAAACTTCTGCTTCCGGTGCAAGCGGGGGACAAGCTGAAGCCGCTACTGATGCCCCCCTGCCTTCTGGCGACCCCGTTTTAGATGAAGATGCCCTTAAAACTTCAGAACAGCTGGAAAGCTCCGCCCAAGAAACCGATGAGCTCAAAGAAGAGGAAGTTATCAAGATAGACTATCAGCTCCCCGCTCCACAAATCACCGAGCAAGACACCGACCAGGGTAAAGAAGTAACCATATCAGCAGAAGATGAAGACCCCAAAAACCCCCTTACCAATGTGTTGGCATTTATCCAGATCCCCGAAATTTACAAAGTAGGGCAAGAAGACAAGATCAAAGTTACCTGGAAAAACGAGAACGGACAAGAGATGCCCTTTACCGCCAAAGACACCGACGATAACGGCAAGCTGGACTGGCTGGAGTGGACGGTGCCACATTTATCCGAACAGGTATTCACGATTATTTTCATCTCAAAAGCATTTGAATTGGATGAAACGCAGACTATTATTGCCGATATCTACGAAGAACTTGCTACGGTTGACAGTATGTACGCCACTATTCCCGTAAATCATTACATTCGAGTTACCTTCGAAACTGCCCTGGGCCAAAACAACGACATCACGGCATACGCTAAGCCAACTAATTCAGGCGAATCTTCCGCCTTAGAAATTTACCCTGTCTACACCGACGACGATGGTAATCAAACCCAAGGTCCGCAGTTAACCCTTGTTTCTGACGGTGCCAATCCCATGTTTGACAATATTGATCACGATGGAAAATACCGTGTTTTGCTTTCGAACCTCAAAAAACCAACCGATGTATTTGATCTAAAAATTGTAAATGCTGATATTGATATTAATTTTATTGTGGATCCGACTCATTCCCTTGTTGGTTACTGGAAATTAGACGAAGGCTCAGGAACCTCGGCTACCGATTCTTCGGGTTATGGAACTACGGGCACCTTGCGGGCTGCTCCTACAAATGTACCAACCTATTCTTCTACGGTGCCCACAACTAGCTTTAGCGATCCCTATAGTGTAGTTTTTGACGGAACTGGCGATATTAGTTTTGGGGATTTCACAACCATTGATGGGGCATCGGCTTTAACAATAAGCGTTTGGGTAAAATTCGCCTCTTTTGGCGATTATGACCCGATTGTTTCTAAAATTACTTCGGGTAATGTAGGCATGTTTCTATCTCTCGGAGGTGCTGGTGCTGGTAATAACAAAGGAATATTCGTGGGAGCGCGGACGGGAGGTAATAGTGAGGATGGCTATACCGCTGGCGATCTTCTTTCACTTAATACGTGGTATCACATGGCCTATGTTTTTAATGGCGGAGGTGCAGCAAACTCAGATAGGCTAAAATTATATTTGAACGGTTCTAGTCAGTCGTTAACATACCGAGGAACTATTCCCGCAACCATTTCTGCTAATGCTCAAAATTTAACGGTTGCCAGTTACGACAATACCTATGGCGATAATCATAATGGAACCCTTTCTGCTGATGAAGTCCGTGTTTACAATCGCGCTCTTTCTTCTACTGAAATATCTGCTTTAGCTGCCGGAACCCACACCACGGCTACTTGGACAGGTGCCACCAATACCAACTATGAAACTGGTACTAATTGGGATACAGGGGTTGTCCCTGACTCATATACTAATGTGATTATTGCCGACGTTACCAACGATCCGATATTATCAGCCAATCAGGAGCTGGCAAATTTAACGATAAATTCTGGCGGAGTCTTGGATTTAGCGGGTTTTAATCTTACTCAAAATAATTCAGGTACGTTTACTAATAATGGCACTCTAAAGCTTACTGGAGCAAATATACTCACTAATTTTACTAACGATACTGATACGGGTACGGTTATCTATACTGGTACTTCCACATACTCATCGCTCGTTGCAGGTAATACGTATAATAATCTTACCTTCAATGGTAGTGGAGGGACATGGACATTAAATGCAGCACTCACCGTCAATAGCGATTTAACTATTACCACCGGAACATTAGATGTTTCAGCTGCAGGTTGTTTATCGGCTTCCTGCGCCATCTCGGCCGGAGGCAACTGGTCTAACGCCGGAACCTTTACTGCGCAAACCGGTACCGTCACCTTCAGCAAAACCTCCAGTACCCAAACGGTAAACTCCGGAGGAAGCTCGTTTTACAAAGTCACTCATTCTGCCGCCGGAACCATGCAGCTTGCCACTAGCGCCGTCACCATCACCAATACCTTTACCTGCTCGGGAGGCACCTATGACGCCAATGGCCTGGCTTCCACCTTTACCACACTAGTTACTGTCGGCGGTTGCACCTATTCCGCCAGTACCGCCACCCAAACATTCAATGGCGGACTGACGGTTTCCTCAGGGGTGTTTACCGGATCAAGCGGCACGGTGGATGTTAATGGTACATTTACGCTTTCCGGCGGAACCTTCACTGCCCCAAGTTCTTCTGGTTCGTTTACGATTTCCGGAAGCTTCACCAAATCAGGATCACCGACGTTTACCCATAACTCGGGGACCGTGACGTTTGATGGTTTACCTAATAGTGCAACGGTGGATGCTTCGGAGGTGACGTTTAACACGGTTGTCATAAATAAAACCGGATATGTTGAAACTGCGTCAGCTCTGACCCTTACGATCGCCTCGGGTACTACGCTACCCTTAGGTAATAGCCCAACACTTACTTTCCAAAACACGTACGGTTTTGGAACAAGTAATGTTACCAATAGTGGAACCATAACGGTTGGCACGGGCACATTCACCATTACATTAGTCGACGGTGCTTCCACCAACGGCACATTCACCAATAACGAGACGGTTTCCGGTAGCGCCACTACCCTTGATGTAAATGGTAATCTTACCAATAATGCTAGTAAATCATTCACTCTTGGCTCTAATCCGACCATTACAGTATCTGGGAATTTAACGGTGGATAGTTCTTCTACTTTCTGCAGTAGTGCGTCTATTACCTTTGATGGAAATGTTGGTGATTGGACTGCTGATGCCTCTGGGGTGACTTTTGCTAGTGCGGCAATAAACAAAAGTAGTTATTTTGAGAGTGGAACCGCCATCACCTTTACGATCGCCTCGGGTACCACGCTACCCTTGGGCAATAGCCCAACACTTACCTTCCAAAACACGTACGGTTTTGGAACAAGCAATGTTACTAATAATGGGACCATAACGGTTGGCACAGGCACATTCACAGTTACATTAACTAACGGTACCTTCACCAATAACGGGACCATAACCACCAAGACGGTAACCATCTCTGGTACATCTCCCACCAACGCCACCAATTCTACCGTCAACTTTATCGGAGACGGAGATGCTGCCTCCGATAGCTACACTCTCACTTCCTTTGGAACTACTTACTATGACCTAACGGTCAACGCCACCGACGGTTCTTCGGATACCTTTAACCTCGGCGCCGCGCTCACCGTTAACAATAACCTCACGATTACGGCGGGTGTCCTCGATGTCACCGCTGCAGATTGTTCATCAGCTTCTTGCTCGATCTCGGTCGGAGGAAACTGGACCGACACGGGAGCCGGAACGTTTACTGAGCGTACTGGTACTGTCACCTTTACCGGAACTTCAAGTACCATAAACTCCAATGACAATTTCAATAGTGTAACTATCAATCACGCTGGCACCACGACCTTGGGCGCAGCTTTGGATTTAGAGGATACCCTCACCCTCACCGCCGGCACATTGGATGTCTCCGGCTCCAATTTTGGCATCACCGCCAAAAGCTGGACCGACTCCGGAGCCGGAACCTTCACCGAGCAGGGAGGAACGGTAACCTTCGACATCACCGGAGGCACCATCAACTCCAATGAAACCTTCGAAAACGTAACGATCAACCACGCGGGAACCACGACGCTCGGAGCAGCCTTAGATTTAGATGACACACTCACTCTTTCAGGAGGAGCTCTTGATGTAAGTGGTACCAACTACGGCATCACCGCCAAGAGCTGGACCGACTCGGGAGCCGGCACCTTCACCGAGCAGGGTGGAACGGTAACGTTCGACATCGCCGGAGGCACCATCAACTCTAACGAAACGTTTGAAAACGTAACGATCAATCACGCGGGAACCACGACCCTGGGAGCCGCCTTAGATTTAGATGACACACTCACTCTTTCAGGAGGAGCTCTTGATGTAAGTGGAAGCAACTTTGGAATTACATTAAAATCTTGGACCGACAGCGGAGCTGGAACCTTCACCGAGCAGGGTGGAACCGTAACCTTTGACATCACCGGAGGCACCATCAACTCCAACGAAACCTTCGAAAACGTAACGATCAACCACGCGGGAACCACCACATTGGGAGCAGCCCTTGATCTTGATGATACTTTAACCATCACCGCCGGCACGTTAAATACTAATGCAGACTCTAGCTATGCCATCACTCTCGGAGGCAACTGGTCAAACTCCGGAACCTTTACCACCAGT
>Ga0209542_10015461_pt1 | contig 12808 bp, 17 predicted proteins | sample RifCSPhighO2_01_FD_184028 | JGI IMG/M metagenome (GOLD analysis project Ga0209542, IMG submission 184028) | Soil microbial communities from Rifle, Colorado - Rifle CSP2_plank highO2_0.1 (SPAdes) (version 2) | ecosystem: Environmental > Terrestrial > Deep subsurface > Rock core/Sediment ...
GTTGTTCGGATACTCTCCCATACGGCCAGCCATATAAAGCGTACAAACATTCAAAATAATTTACGTATTGTATTATTTGCCAGTGTGGAGTATCCTCTCTCCTAGGCGTGTTTAAAAGTTGAGAAGGAGATTTATATGCAACCATATATGGAAGAGGCGATGGAGGTTTGCAGACAACAAACTGAAATTTACCTCAGAACACATCATCTACCACCCTCTGTTCTTTCGGAAGACCTTTTGCAAGAGGCGCGACTGAGGATGTTGAAGCATCTCTATCGGTACGATCCGGCCATGGGTGAGCTACGGGCTTTTTTGCGGCCACACGTGGTGGGTGCGATCAAAGATTATTTGAAAAAAACCGATGGATACAGGCGTTATGGCAGAAAGACGGTGCTGATCTCTCTGACTCCGACAGAAAATGGATCAACAAAGCGATGCGTGATCGATGCAGTTGATTATGGGGGTAATATTGAGGCGGCTTATATAAGAGCGGTCGATCTGTCGAGAGCGCTGAAGATTGTGATGGGCTCTATCCCCCCAAGGCATCAAAAAATACTTCGTCTGTACTACTGGGAGGGAAAAACCATGAGAGAGATTGGTGAACTTGTGGGTATTTCTGAACCTGGAGTATGTATGATCCATCGGAAGTCTATAGACAGGTTGTCTAAGATTCTTCATCGAGGAAAATTGCCCGTGTGAGCCAGCTTATGAACTTATTTCATGGGCTGGCTGTTTCTAAAAAATTTATTTAAAAAAGGCCGGCATGAGGGGTTCTCATGCCGGGTTGGCGCGTAAACTTTTGCATATGGGGTATTTGTTTGACAGCGCTGACAACAGCGCGTCTCTTGTTTCAATGGCGATCGTTTCTTCTATCAACGTTTGAAGCCCGGCAAATTCTTTTGGCTTGCCAGTTTTTGGAGATAGGACTAGGGTGACATCTGTGGGTGTGCCGGCGATGACTTTTTTGTTATGTTTTTTGCACCAGTCCCCAAGGGTGTTCGCTAAATACACCTTAACCATCCCATAAGCTTCAATTAGGGCGGGCTCGGGTATTTTATGGACCATGATATAGACTGTATTGATTGTGCCCGGATAACGCATTACCTCCATCCCGTTCCCTTTGTTTTTTGAGAAAAGAGGGACACCATTGCTGATACCAGCTGTAATACGACACTTCTTTTTTTGGGACCAAGCTCCATATTTTTGTGGAACCGCCGTCAAAAGAACAACTGTTTTTTTTGGATCACAGCCATAATCTTTAGCCAGTCTTTTGCAGTAACTTGGCATTTTTTTTACGTCCACATAGTTATTTGGTAACAACGTGTGGTTGATTACCCACCGTATTTGTTTCTTGCATCCTCCGTTAAAGATGGCGGAAGATGTGGCAAACATTGATTCTCTAAAATAGATTACGTGAGTCAACTCTTCGTCTGTGGTAACTTCAAACACAAAACCTCCTTGTTTGTTTAAAGAACGTGGTCTCAATACCACGCTCTTTTGAATGCGAGAGTGGCTTTACGCGAGCCGTTTAAGATTTGGAAGGACCGGACTATACCGTTGCGCGACAGTCGGGGAATTGCGCCCCATTCACTTCCTAAACCAGTTGCTGTAGAGTAATTTATCATGGAGTCGATGGATACACAAATCTTGATTTTGGCGGTCGCTTTTTTGCTTGACCTTATTTTCAAAGATCCGGCTTGGCTTTATCATCCGGTCCAAGCCGTCGGAGCGCTGGCTTCTGCTCTCGAAAAGACGCTCCGTCGGATTTTCAAAAACAAACTAAAAATAGCCGGAGCATTTTTTTTGCTAATACAAATATTTTTTTGGCCCATCGTCGCGATTGTCTTGGCTCGTCTTTTCTACTCCATTTCTCCGGCGCTTGAATTTTTATTCTGGATCTACCTGACCTACTCGCTTTTGGCTTTTGGTTCTTTGATCGGAGAAGTTTCAAAAGTTAAAAAATTTTTAGATAATGGAGAGTCGGAGCAGGCCAGAAAAATAGCGCAAGGGATGGTGAGCCGAGATCTATCTGATGCGAGCGAGCGCGAAATTATCAGAGCGACCATTGAAACTGCCACAGAAAATATTTCAGACGGCATCATCGCGCCTATGTTTTACTTCGTTCTCGGTGGACCTTTGCTGATGCTTGTCTACAAAGTCCTAAACACCCTTGATTCGATGGTGGGCTATAGAAACCAAAAATACACTGATTTTGGCGGGGCTTCGGCTCGGTTTGATGATTTATTAAATTTTATACCGTCGCGAATCACCGGACTTTTGATAGTTGCAAGCGCTTTTTTATTGGGCGATAGTCCTCGCGGAGCATGGAGAGCTTGGATGAGGGATGGCCAAAAAGGCCCTTCTCCAAACGGCGGTATCCCGATCACGGCTTTTGCCGGAGCGCGAGATATAGCTCTGGGCGGTCCGTGTGTGGTAGACGGAAAAATCATCGATATCCCATTTGTCGGCGGGGACAAAAAAGATTTTGGGATAGAAGAGATTGGCGTTGTTTTGAAATATATAAAGCTAGTTTCGACGATTGCTTTGATATTATCGTGTGGTATAATGGTATTGTCTTAAGCCCCATGAGGGATTTTATTTTGTATGGAAATTCGGAACATTGCGATCATAGCCCACGTTGACCATGGTAAAACCACTTTAACGGACGCGATTCTTAAGCAGACTGGTTTTGGAGAAGAAGGTTTTTCTATGGATTCAAACGCGCTCGAAAAAGAGCGCGGCATTACCATTTATTCCAAAAATGCAAGCGTAGTATACAAGGGAACCAAAATAAACATTGTCGATACTCCCGGACACGCCGACTTTGGTTCTGAAGTTGAGAGAATATTGCGATCCATAGATTCGGTTTTGCTTGTGGTAGATGCTCAAGAAGGCCCAATGCCACAGACTCGTTTCGTTTTGAAAAAATCTCTGGAAATAGGGCATAAGCCGATTGTGGTTTTAAACAAGATCGACAAGCCGGCTGCCGATCCCAAAAAAGCTCACGATGAAATATTTGAATTATTTTTTGATTTGGGTGCTAGCGAGGAACAGTTGAATTTCACTACGGTCTACGCAATCGGCAAAGATGGGGTGGCCATGAAAAATCTGGAAGACGAACGCAAAAATATGGACCCGCTTCTTGATGTTGTTTTGGAACAAGTCGCTCCGGCTGAAAGTCTTGAAGATCGCCCTCTAAAGGCGCAACCTTTCAACTTGGGCTACGACAATTTTTTGGGCCGGCTGGCGATTGCTCGTATTTACGACGGAGTATTAAAAGACGGACAAAAAGTTTTTGTCAAAAAAAATGACGCTTCAGTCGAAGAAGGGAAAATAACCAAGATCTTTTTATTCAAAGGCACTAATCGTCAGGAAGTAAAAGAAGCTGTGGCCGGAGATATAGCGATAATCGCTGGTATGCCAAACATATACATAGGGGATACGGTGGTTGATGATATTTCGACAGAAAGCTTGCCTTCGATTCATGTTGATGAGCCGACCATCGCCGTCAATTTTTTGGTCAATAACTCTCCATTTGCTGGAAGGGAGGGAAAGTTTGTGACTGGCAGGCAGATACGCGAGAGGTTAGAAAAAGAGCTGGAGATCAATGTCGGTCTCAAAGTCGATTTTAGCGATGATGTCATGAAAGTCTACGGACGAGGAGAGCTTCATGTGGCCATCTTGCTTGAAAATATGCGTCGCGAAGGATTTGAACTCCAAGTTTCCCAACCGCAAGTTATAATTAAAGAAATTGAAGATGGTGAGCGAAGAGAACCATTTGAGGAAGTAGTTATTGACGTGCCGGAAGAGATGCAGGGTGTGGTGATTGAAAAGCTTGGCAAACGCGGCGCTGTCATGACGAACACAAAGCATCATGGCGGTCACGCGCGCTTAATTTTTGAAGGTCCGACTCGTGGGCTTTTGGGTTACCGAAACCAATTTGTCATAGACACAAAAGGCGAGGGGATTTTTGCAAGCAGAGTGATCGGCTTCAATCCTTACGCCGGTGAAATACAAAAAAAGCCGACTGGTTCGATGACCTCGATGGCGACAGGCAAAACTTTGGCTTTTGCTCTCGACAATCTCCAAACACGAGGCACTCTCTATATAGGTCCGACGACTGAAGTTTACGAGGGGATGGTGATCGGCAACACTTCCAAAGGAGACGAACTCGTAGTCAACCCGACCAAAGGCAAACAGCTTACCAACATGCGGGCTAGTGGTTCGGATGACAAAATATATCTCGCTCCGCCCCTGCCGATCACTATTGAAAGCGGTCTGGAGATAATGGCAGAAGACGAATATCTGGAGATTACTCCAAAAAATGTCCGACTCCGCAAAAAACATCTCACGGAATTAGATCGAGCCAAATCTTTGAGGAAGGACCAGGATAAAAATTAGAAATACGCTTCAACCCCGTCCCACCAGCCATCCCCGTCGCTGTCTTTTTGCTTCGGGTCTGTTTTTGTGCAATTTTCGTCGTTTGGCTTATCCAGACATTCTTCGCTGTAATCGGCGATGCCGTCTTCGTCTTTATCTTCACTCCAGATGGTTATGCGCTCGTTAAGTTCGCTATCGCTGGCTGTTCCTTTGGAAGTCGCGCCGCCTTTCGTGGGGCTCCAACTCAAAACTTTCCAACTTCCCGAAGAATCTTTTACAAAAAATATTATGCTTCTGAATCTACCGATAATATCCATATCATCACTGTCTTCTATCCAAAAATCGCTAGCCAATATCATCTGCCTCTCGTCGCTCCAGACATTTGTGAAATTTTCTTTCTCAAGCCCCTTGCCGTAAGAGTAAGCGCTCGCCATCCGCGATTCGCATTCTATGCGAGTCTTTGGGTCCTCGCAAATGGGAGCCAGCTTGTAAACGGTGCTTCTGATTCCATCAAGGTCGCGAGTCTTGTTGTACTCAAGATACTTTTCAAAAACAGACCAAGCGACATCTTTAGGGTCGTTTGAGAGTGGGAGGGTTTGAGAAGGTAAAAAAGGCACAGAACCTTTTTCCGCAACCCCCTCCGCAGATTTAGCTTGCTCTTCAAAATTTTGGACTGACTCTTCTTTTTTTGACAATACAATAAAGCTAGCCAATATGGCCACCAAAATAAAAAATAAAATTATCTTTTTTGCCATGAGTGCTAGAATATCATAATTAAGAAAATAACTCACCCCTAGCCCCTCTCTTACAACAAGAGAGGGGAACCGCGCAACAAAATTATGTACAATGATCAATTACAAAAAGATAGACGTAGAGAACTAAGAAAAAATCAGACCGAAGCAGAAAAAATCTTTTGGCAAGAAATTAGAAACCGTAAAGTAAATAATTTAAAATTTTTAAGACAGTATAGCGTAGGTCCATATATCCTAGATTTTTTCTGTCCAGAAATAAGGCTTGCAATAGAGCTGGATGGTAAACAACATGAGAACGCTAGAGAATATGATGTGGAACGAGAGCTCTTTCTAAAAAATAAAGATATACGCACCATAAGGTTTTGGAATGAGAAAATCTTAAAAGATATTAAAAATGTTTTGAAGATTGTTGCAGAAAATGCTAAATTTTGATTATGCTCAGCCTCTTTTTTAAACCGGAGAGCGAATTATTCAATTCTGCGACCAAGGAATATAAAGATATTTGGAAAAGTGAAGGAGAAAAAATAATAAATATTGAAGATAAGAAAGGGACTTTGATACATGAACTTGGACACAGGTTGATTGCCCCGCTGCATAATCGTCAGGAAAGGTAGGTATGACTATGAAGGAGCTTGGAAATGGGCTTTAGGTATAAGTAAGGATGAGAGAAGAAAGATTTTAGATAAAATTATTTCGCTTAATAAATAAGTCGCACCCCCTCCCTTGTTGTAAGGGAGGGGGTTAGGGGGTGAGTTATTGATATGAAAAATCAAATCCAAAAAATTTTGAATAGCAGGGAGTTGGCGATCATCAAGAAACTTTCTACTCCGGCTAAAATCCAAGATTTTTTGGATGACTTGCCATTCAATTTTGAACAAATAGGGGAAACTTACCACTCCCCGAGGATGATGCTGAAATTTAAAATAGCGCACTGCTTCGAGGGGGCCTTTTTTGCCTCTCTTTGCCTCTCTTATCATGGAGTTAAGAATTTTATTTTGGATTTGAAAGTCAAGAATTTAAAGAAAGACAGTGACCACGTGGTCTGCATCTTTGAAATCAACGGATTTTGGGGAGCCATAAGCAAGACGAATCATGCTGTCTTGCGCTATCGCGATCCTATTTATAAAAACGCGCGGGAGGTAGCACTCTCTTATTTTCACGAATATTTTCTAGATGACGGAGAAAAAACTCTACTTTCTTTTTCAAAACCATTTGATGTCTGGAAAAAGTTTGGGCTTGAGTGGATCGCAAGAGAAGATGATCTTGATGAAATCGCCGAATATTTAGATCGAGTGAAGCACTTTCCGTTTGTGTCCGAAAAAAACAAAAAATTGATAAGAAAAGCCGGGAAAACTGAAATAAAAGGAGCGATCGTCTCGGAGTGGAATAAAAAGGGAAAAAGAGTATAATCGGCGTCATGAATAAAAAAATATTATCTTGGGTCCCGATAGCCCTTTTGATAGGAGGGGGAATTGCACTTTATGTTTATGCAAGCAGGGTGGAGGCTCCCGTGGTTGACGAGGCAGGCAAAATAAGCGGATCTTATTCGTTACAAAGCATTATGTCTTTGGGCGAGCCCTACCGGTGCGATTTTAAAAAGCAGGACGAGACATCGGAGCTTCTAGGTATCATTCACACCGATGGCAAAAATGTTTTCGGAGAATTTAGGATCATAACCGAGCTTTTTGAAAAAGAATTCAACAGCTTTTTGGTTGTAAACGAGGGCGAAGCTTATACTTGGACGTCTCTTGGCAATGTTGGCTATAAGTCTAAAGCTACCAACAGCGCCGTAAATAATGCGTCCCAGAGCGAACAGGCGCAACTCATCGGGTTGAAAGACAAAATCGAATACAACTGCATGCCTTGGACTGAACCAGATCCAACGATCTTTACTCCCCCGACTTGGATCAATTTCCAGGAATTCTAATATCCACAGTTTTTAGCTTTTGACTTTCGTAAAACGGAGTAGTAGTATCTATTTTCGGTAGTACCTCAATCCAAATCTGGAGGGATGCGTGTATCATCGTTCGTCCAAAAGAAGAGCTGAAATCCGGAGCAGAATAGTTGGCTTTGGATTGCCAGAACTGAAGCCGACTGAACCCAAATCGCTACGAACAGCGTATGGGTCCGAAGTTAAACATGGTCTCGCGGCGGGCGCTGTTGTGTTGTTGCCGGAAACAGATGATTCGTTTTTGGTCAGAGCCGCAATACGTGATCGGTACAAGATTGGGATGGAAATCCCAATCAAAATCCGTGATAGAACGGAAAACGGAGAAATCTCCCTCTTTGCCAAGGTGGATATCCCATCTGGTTGCACTGATCCACAAAAGGTCTCGCTAGAATTATTGATTTGAAGCAGGACAGGGGTCTCCCAAAACTGGTCCGGCGCGTATGAGGGCGCCGGACCTTTTCATTTTTAAAATTCACAAAATCTTCACTTATCCACAGAAATTTGCTTTTTCCAAACTTTGGGTGTATAAAATGGTGAGTTGTAAGCCTCCCCCGAGGCTAAAATTGAGTAGGAGATGATTGATGATTTACAAAGGAAGCCGGATCAACAATGACTCTTTTCCTTCTGCATGGAAGGTGAAAGGTCCCATACTAAAGACAAACATTGTTGATCTGCGAGGACCGAAGAAAGAGAGCGGACAGAGGTCGGTGGTGCCAGTACCCCTGACTCCTGGTCGTTCACAGGTTCCGCCGGCAGAAAAGCGGAACCACGTCCCGACTGGGCGAGAAAGGAACGGCCTTTTCAAGACCCCGACATTCATCTAGTAGGTACCCCTCTCCCTCGTGAGAAGAAAGTTGCTCGGTCGCTGTTATGCGGCCGGGCGCTTCTTTTTTTATTCCTCCTCTCTTAATTGTAAGAGAGGGCAGGGGTGAGTTATAATGCCCCTATGGACAAAGTTGAAAAATTCAAAAACGCCAAATATGTTTTTGTGGTTGGCATTGGCGGGTCGGATTTGGCGAGCAAGGCGGTATGGAGCGCTCTTACTCTCCATCGTTCCGAAGTTTCAAAAAAACTCTTTTTTTTGGAAGCGCCGGACTCAAGAGAGTATGCGGAGGTAGATCATTTTATAAATGATGTGGTCGCCGACATTGCGGAAGTTGCGCTTGTGGTCGTAAGCAAATCGGGGGAGACGGTCGAAACTCTAGAGACCTATCACAAAACTTTTGACATGCTGTCCGAAAAATTTGGCGCGCCGGTGACGGAGAGGGTGCTTGTAGCGTCTACTCCAGGGGGCCATCTCTGGAAACTCGCTGAATCAAAAAATATTGAAAAAATAGCCTGGGAGGGCGATGTGGGCGGACGTTTCAGCGCTTTTACCGCGCCACATCTCGCGATCTTGGAGATTGCCGGCCTGGATACGAGCTCTTTTCTAAAAGCCAAAGACAGCGCGGACAAAGACAGGGCAGAGAATTTAGCAAAAGAAATTTTTGATAATTACAAAAAGGGCGCTGACATTTTGGACTTTTTTATTTTTAATTCCGAACTAGAAGACTTGGGTAAATGGTCGCGACAGCTCATTGCCGAAAGTTTGGCCACCTTGACTCCGACAGTGTCAATTGGGCCCACCGATCTGCACTCCATGCTTGAGCTTTACCTCGAAAGGCCGGGGAGTCGCTTCACTATTTTTGTAAAGTCAGAAAAGGAAATTGGCGGAAGCGTCAATCAACAGTCTTTTGAAAATATTACAGCGGAATATAAACAAAGAAATTTACCCCTGTTTATTTACAGTATGTCGCAAATAGATGAGTATGAAGTGGGCAAATTTATGAGCTTTATGTTTGAAGTAACCCTTTCTTTGGCAAAACTTCTAGGTGTCAACCCGTTTGATCAGCCGGAAGTTGAAAATTATAAGAAATCAATTCTTAATCCATGATTCATAACTCCATTCTCTTTGACATCGGAGGCACAAAAACTAGGGTGGCGTATTCTGAAAACGGCGATTTTTTTGAAGAGCCAAGAGTGATCGAGACTAGTAAAGATTATGAGGAGGGAAAGAGGGTGTTTGTAGAAACCGCAAAAGAATTGGCCAATGGCAGAGAGATCAAGCGGGTAGTCGGGGGCATGAGCCGGAGTGTCGCCGGATGGGGTTATGGGCGGTTTAAAGCTGATTTGGGCAATTTGATACAAGCGGAAGTTTTTCTTGAAAACGATGCCGCAATGGTTGGCTTGGGGGAGGCGGTTTTTGGAGCCGGCAGAGGTTTTGAGATTGTTGCCTATGTTACGGTATCGACCGGAGTGGGCGGAGCACGCATTGTGGGCGGAAAGATTGACGAGAAGGCGGTTGGTTTTGAGCCGGGGAAGCAAATTATCGATATAGACTCCGGCGATAATATTGAAGATTTGATTTCCGGCAGGGCCCTTGAAGAGAAAACCGGCAAGCATCCGAAAGATATAACTGACCCAAAAATTTGGGAAGAACATGCCCGGTTTCTTGCCATTGGTCTCAACAATATTATTGTCGGATGGTCTCCAAATGTGGTTGTCTTGGGTGGGTCTATGATCACGGGCGATCCTGCAATCCCGCTTGATAAAACAGAAGAATATTTGAAAGATATACTAAAGATTTTTACCGAGATTCCTCCAATAAAAAAATCAGAGCTTGGCGATTTTGGAGGTCTTTACGGAGCACTGGTTTATTTAAAATAACTCACCCCAGCAAAAAATAACTCACCCCAGCCCCTCCCTTACAACAAGGGAGGGGTTCCGAGCACACAAACGCTATGTATAACGATCAACTCCAAAAATCTCGACGTCAAGAATTAAGAAAAAACCAAACCGAGGCAGAAAAGGTTTTGTGGCAAAGATTACGAAGTGATCAGGTTTTGGAATAATGAAGTATTGAGTGATGCTGGAAACGTTTTGAAAATTATTGTAGAAAATGTTAAGTTGTGATCATGGGATACTGTTCAAATGAAAAATTATAAAGTCATTATTTTAGGTGCTCAATGTTCGGGTAAAACCACAATCGTAAGGTTTTTACGAGAGAATAAAGACCTGCCTTTAATTGAAGAAGATGAAGCATTTACCAAACTTAATAATGGCACATATCCTAATGATATTGAGTATAAGGAAAATACTTTAAGACCTAAATTGGAGGAGGAAATAAGGAAATCTGAAAACCTAATATTTATCACCAGCTATTGTAATCCTGATTTAGTCAGAGATTTGAAGTTAAAAGGATTTAAGACAATTCAACTTGTTTTAGATAGAGCAAAACTTGAAGAAAGAAACAAAAAGCGAATGGCAGAGCAAGGATGTGATGATGCAACTCAATGGATGGAAGAAAATCTCAAATTTCATCAAAAAATGCAAAATGAAGGATTCGTAGACAAGATTATTGATACAGACAGACCAGTGGAAGAAGTTGTGGAAGATATTTTAAATTTTATTGGATGATCAAAAAGATAATCTCTGAATCGGTTATTGGGTCTGGTTTCCCCTCTCTTGTTGTAAGAGAGGGGTAGGGGGTGAGTTATTTTACACCTGTGGCGGTCTGAAGAAGATCCTTTCGAGCGGAGCATTTTCGCGCCTCTTCTCCATGTCTTTGGCAAATTTTTTGCCTCGCTTGAAGCACTTTGAAAGTTCTCTTTGGTTTTCAAAAGCTTTCACATTTCCGCTGTAAATCGCGCCCAAGCAGTGTGAGCCGAAATATAGAAAGACTCCTCTAAGCCAAAAAGGTGGAAAGGTGAAGAAAAGCAGTTTTTGAGCCCATAGGGGCGTGCCGCCGGAGACGATGAAGTAAGTTCTTAGGTGCACGAGTTTCCCCCCGGGTTGGCCCAAGCGGCTTTTATGCTCAAAATCTAAAGCAAAAAACCTGATCCGATCTATAAAGTTTTTAAGGCGGGCCGGCACGGAAAAGTTGTAAGTTGGAGTGGCAATGATAAGTGCCTCGGTTTTTTGTATTTTTTCGCAGAGTTCTTTAAAAGCAGTTTCGTGTTCTCGAGGTCCGGTGCTGTTTTCAAAACAATAATCTTCAATCGGCACGTCACAAAGGTAAATTTTTTCAACTGATTTATCCGACTTCTCCCTGAACCCTTCAAGGAAAGCGTCAAGCATGGAGTCAGAATTTCTTCCGCGAGAAGGGGAGCAAGAGAGGGCGATGACTTGTGGGTGGCTTTCCATTTTTACATATTATCATAAAAAATTTTTAGAAAAGTTAAAGGCCGGACATGGGTTCCCATCATGTCCGGCCTTTGGTTGTGGGGTCAAGATTTCTCTTGCTCCAAGTCTTTCACCGCCTCTTCCCAGGCGGTGGTGTCTTCCGGATCGCGGGGCGAGTCCGGGGGGACGCTCTCCGACGAGAAAGCGATCCCCCGATCGGTAAGGAAAGGAAACATACTGTCCTCCGCTTGACATTATAAACCAAACAACACCACCTTGTCAAGGGCAATTTAAGCAATATTTTTGAGCAAAGCGCCGACGAAATAGGCGACAGAGGCGGCGATTATGCCGATAATACAGGTTTGAAGCGCTGTTTTGAGACCGGAAGCGTGCGCCACCTTGCCACGGATGAGCCCGATGATGAAAAAGGTAAAAAAGGTCAAAATAGAAGCAGTGCGAAATTCATTTTGAATTGTTTGAGGCGAGAAGTAGCTGACAACATAAGCGATGAGTGGGACGGAGCCAACGGTGATGAAAGAAAAGAAGGTGGCGAGAGCCGTCTTCCACGGGGCGGTATGCTGGCGCGCCTCATGTTTTGTTTGGTCTTGGTGCGATTCTTCTGATAGGTAATTTGAAGAAGCCATAGAGAAGCCGTCGGCAAAAACATTTGAAAATCCCAAGATCAAAACAATCGACGGGTCGAGACGCGCGCCGGCCACTCCAGCTATGATTGCAAAAGTGGTTACGGTGCCATCAATTGATCCGTAAACAAATTCCGGCAAATATTTCCAAAATTTTTTCTTTATATTCTCCATTTTCAGTTTGAAATTAGATTATAACACAAAACCCGAGGTAAGCTGCGCTTATCTCGGGGCTTTGGCTTATCGCGGAACGACGGAGTCTAAGTCAAAACCTGACTCTAAACTGTTGCTTGCGTTGCTAAAAACCACATTTGCGGTGTTCAGCATGTTTACAAGCAAACTTTCTCCGGCGACAAACACTTCTGACAGAAGGAACTTGAGGATGAGGATCGTTAACCCAAGTCCCAACGCTCTTCTCATATTATTAAAAATTGCGGGGGCTAAACCGTGGACCGACTAGTCCATGGCGAGAGCTAACGACTCTCCTCCCTCCGGACGCTGTGCCGATTTTCCTATCGACCCAATGCCCGGAGGTTTTCCTTCTGTCTTTATTTTCTAATTTCATCATATCAAACCATATTAAATCTGTCAATTTGCTAAAATACGTCAAATATGGTTAAATAGAGGCGGAGGTTTTACCACTATGGTGACGTTCAGTCCGGAACAATGGGAAGAAATCAGAAATCGACCCAGGGCTGCGGAGTATTTTATCCAGGGTGGCTTGGGCTGTCTTGGTTCGGACTACTATCTCAGAGACGCGAGTGCTCTTGTTGTGCAGTTGAGCGAATTTGTTCACCGTCAACAGCAGCACCACTGCTTTGGAAACCATAAAGTTTTCATTAAAGGAGCTGGTACTGTTTTCAGCGACGTAAGCGGGTGCTTCGAGATCGATGTGTATCATAAAGAAGATAAAATCGATTCTT
>Ga0209542_10015462_pt1 | contig 12808 bp, 17 predicted proteins | sample RifCSPhighO2_01_FD_184028 | JGI IMG/M metagenome (GOLD analysis project Ga0209542, IMG submission 184028) | Soil microbial communities from Rifle, Colorado - Rifle CSP2_plank highO2_0.1 (SPAdes) (version 2) | ecosystem: Environmental > Terrestrial > Deep subsurface > Rock core/Sediment ...
CCCCTACCTCCGCACTGCAATGGAAGGAGACATGGCAAAAGCTGAATTCGCAGGCACAGAAATCTCCCCGCAGGAGTTAGAAGTGCGAGCGAACGTGCAGGTTGTATTTGAGCTAGAGTGATTTTTTATTTTTTTTTGAATTTATTCTTTTAATTATTAATTATCTCTCTTAGAAATTAATCCTATTGCGGATATGTACGATGGTTTGTGCGATGTCGTGTGCGAACGATATCAACGAATGGCTTAATCCCCGTTTGTATCTTGATTCCATAACGGGTATCAAAATAACTATCAGCGTACGTCATGCCTTCCTGAGTAAATCTGGATGCGCCTTGTTCATGACGTAAATATCCTCGTTCTTTAAACAAATCTAAAATACGTTCCACAGGTTCCTCTGAACCTTCAATTTCGTGAAGCCCATATTCTCTCGCTGCTGATCGAAACGCGTCGCCAAAATCCTCGGTGATTTCAGTGAAATGTTGAGCTGTAGCAAGCACTAATTCACGCAATGTTGCATTTCTCAGTGCGCGCGTCGGAGCAAGATACGGTAAGTGTGTTGATTTTTTCATGATAAGCTTTCCCGTCTATAACCATTTAAAAATCTTTCTTTTTAACGATTGCATTAGTTCACAACAATCCATATTAACCCCTTAATCACAATGATTCCATGTCTCAAACCCTCTTGCACGACTTTAAAACGGTAAAAATAGTCTGCGTTCCCATTCCCAAATCTAAAACAAAGTTCGGCCTGTCTGAAAAGCACGCAAAGAAGCGTCTGGAAAAATCCGGCTGGGAAGTCTGGCGCGGCGGGAATATCGGATTACAGCGACGTTACGAAACCTATCTGAACGTCAAACGAAAGTACGAAAAACTATCCGACCTATTAAACAAACAGTATCCAGAACAACACGACTACCTGATGCTGTTATGCGCCGTCCATCACGGCATGCCTGATTTTTTATGCCACAGAAACGGCGTCTTCAAGTTCGTCGAATGCAAGCTCGGGTATGAATCATTAAGCAAGCGCCAGAAAGTCTGCATCAATAAATTATTACAATTAGGCTTCGCCGTCGAAGTGCATAAAATTGTTGAGAAGCAGACCAAGACACGCATTGCTGATCTGAATCTAGTCACAGGTCAGAAGATTATCAAAGATGCGCAAAAGATGCTGAAAGGGTATTGATAAAATTGTTGAGACTTTTATTTACAGTAAGTACATTTTTCAAATCAAACAAAACATTTATAAAAAAATAAAGCATTCTCATACCATGTCTAACGAACAAGATCCGAAAGAAATAGAACGTTCTTGGAAAGAACCAACGCTCGATGAAATTGGTAGGGCTCAAGGTGTTACTTCTCCTCAAGATCTTGATGGTTTAATTGGTGCTGGAAAACACTTGTGGGAAAGTGACCGAGAATTTGAACAATTTGTAGGAGATATTTACAAGAGACGCCGCGAACAAACCTATAAGTGATTTTTCGAACTACCCCTGCTCGTCCGCCAACACCAAAAGCTTTTTAAATGTTCTACATATTAGAACAAATGTTACAATGATTAGAACAATAACGCGCCCGCAATATTGGAGCATCCTCAAATTATTCTACGGTAATCATAACACTCCTTTGCACTTAAGAGATATCTCCAGAAAGATAAATCTCCGAGAGAGTGCAACAAGCAGACATTTGAATGCTCTTGAAAAAACAAATATTCTAAAAAGTCAAAAAGAGGCAAACTTAAAAAAATATAACCTAAAAAACCAAGCAATTCCTGAGATATTCTCCTTGTTTGATATTGAAAGGCTTGAAGCTCTCCCCCTCTTGAGGATAAACACAATCCGCTTCTACATAAACACACTAAAAGAAAAACCGATATTCGTAATCTTATTCGGCTCAACTGCAAAAGGACATTTCAGAGATGATTCTGACATTGATGTAATCAGCATATTTAATAAAAAAACCGATACAACAGAAGCAATCAAATATGCGGAAGCCCAGACGGGCATGAAGTTGAGCGAGTTTCAATTAAGCTACCCACAGTTCATAAAAGAATTAAAGCTAAAACAAGATAATGTCATACAGGCGGGCATTGAAACGGGTTACCCAATATACAATCAAATCTATTTTTATGAGGTAAAAAATGGATGAAAAAGACCTAAAAAGACTATTGGAGGACAAAGAATACCTTAAGAAAAGAATATTATTTCATCAAGAAAATAATACTTTATTTCATAGCGATTCAACATTTGAAATTAAAGGTCATCTTGACAAAGCAAGACACAATCTCAGTTTTTTAAGTGAAATAAAGCAAGAATATAGCGATTGGATGCTTGTCGCGTGCTATTATGCGGCATATCACGCTGCTTTAGCCTTGATCTTGTCCAAAAAATATTTTTCAAAGAATCATGATGCTACGCTTTGCATTTTAATCAAGGAATTTTATAGCATAGAGTTATCAAAGGAAGACATAATGCTGTTAAACATGTTTGATGCACAAGATCTGTTATTTTATGTAGAGTCAAAACAGAACAGAGAAGAAGCTTCATATTCTACAAAAACTAAATTTGACGAGAAGAAAGTGAGCAATCTAAAAATCAAAACAACCCTCTTCGTAAACAAATCTCATAAAATAATCGAGAGTGGAAATTAAATTACCCCTGCTCATCCGCCGTCGGAATATCCTTATCAAATCCCATAAGAACATTCTTCTGATCTTTCTTCTCCCTAAACGCGCGCGGCACATAGATCGGCTTGCGCGTCACAGGGTTCTCGCCCGTATAATACATGGCAGTGCTCAGCGTGCCCGGCGTCGGTGTAAACACTTGTGTTAAATTAACATAAATATCTTTGTCTTCGCAATACTTTCGAAGAATTCTCATATCTTCCATCGTCGACCCCGGATGCGCAGCGACAAAATACGGCACTAAATTCTTGTTCGTTCCTTGTTCTTTGTTGACAAGCGCGTATTCTTTAAGGAAGTCATCAAACGCTTGTTTCGTCGCCTTGTTCATGTTCTTCAAGACAGTATCAGAAATATGTTCCGGCGCAATTTTAAGTCGGGTAACAAACTGCATGATTTTTCTAAACAGCTTCTTTTGATCCAAAATAATATCGTGTCGAATTGCACTGCGAACTTCAAGCGACGTCCCCTGATATTTCTCCTGCAGTTTCTCAATCGCTTCTAACAATGGATACAAATCATCGCTCAACTTGCGCTGCGGACATCCAACACATTGTTGATTGCAGTACTTCTTCTTGTTAAAAACGGTAATCTCTTTCTCAATAATCGGTGAATAAATAGTTTCAGGCACGTTGTACAGCGCACAGCTCGATCCGTACATGTTAATTGTCGGCAGCGTCAAATCATTAATCTTTTTTACACCGCGTGCATACAACACATCGATTTCTCGAACAATACTTTCCTTGCTGCGTTTAGCAACTTCCTTGCCCTGAACCAGCGGAATAATGCAAAATGAACAGCTTCCCCAGCATCCTCGTCCGACGATAACTGATGCCTCGAGTTTCTCAACCATTGATTGATTAAACTCGTAATTCTTTGAATCCGGATGCAGCGTGCGCGTAAATGGCAATTCGTAAATGAAGTCCATTTCTTCTTCACGTAATGTATTGCTCGGTCGATTGTGTTGAATGAAACCTAATCCACATTGTTCGATGAACGAGTCATCCGGAAGGAGATAATGAATGCGCGTCAATAAATTGAACTTGCTTTTATCGTTCACACATTCTTCATAGCTCGGAAGCGCACGAATACCTTTGGTTAGGTGTTTCACGCGAAATGCCGCGCCATGCAGCGAAAGCAGATCAACTTTATCATGCAATGTAAATGGCGTAACCGCTGCTAATTCACCTGCACCATCATGCTTCTTCATGCGATCCAATATCGTCAATAACGACCGTTCAGCATCACCAAACAACAAGATGTCCGCTTTTGTATCGTTTAATATCCCTCGTCTCAATTTATTATCCTTGTAATCAAAATGCGTAAACCGTCGTATGGTCGCCTCAACACCGCCAAGCACTGTAATGATGCCCGGATGCAACTGCTTGATCTTTTGCGTGTACACCATGAGCGCGCGCGGCGGAACTAATACGTTCTCGCGCTCCCTGAGCATGGGCGTGTAATTCGCAAGCATCGAATCAAGTAATCCTGATGTAATGCAGAAGAAATATTTTGGCCGTCCGCACGACTGAAAGTCTTGATCGGACAGCGGCTGAGGAACAATGCCTACTTTGTATCCTTTCTTGTCAAGTAATCGTGTCAACAACGCCATGCCGCTGAGCGGATGATCATAGTACGGATCGCCTGTTACAAAAACGACATCAAACTGCGTAAAGTCCGGATAGTATTCTGTTCCTTCCTGCAGGTTTGTTGGTAAATAGCGTTTGTCCATTGAGCTTATCGAGAATTGACAGTTTTTAAAGTTATGTCTTCGCCACCAGATTGGGACAAGAATAAGAGTGTCAACAAATTGCTTGGTGCCCGCATATACGCTTCAAGAATTCGAGGTTGCCGCAGTCTATCACGCGCTGCTTGTCCCATCTGCTGCAAATCTCGAACAAGAAGTCCTTCCAATTCCCGATCGATGAATCGATCTGCTGACTGTATGATAACAGGAATATGAAATAACACTGCGATATCGTCATGCCCGTGTGATACACTCGTGTACGCAGCATAGGCACCATTGCCTCCACGTATATGCCATGGTTCTCCTCGTAACTTTACTCCCTCAGGAAGTACTGGATGTCGTTCGCGCTTCTCACCATTCTTAAAATAGGTGTAATGAATCTGTCCTCCCATTTTAAAAGCGAACGACGAACGTGGAACCTGATCTGATTGGACCATTGTTATCAACATGCTCTGCTGTTCCTGCACGCGATACGGAGAATAAGCTTCCATGAATGAAGAAACCTAATTCCCATATATAAAAATATATGAGTTTTGTTGTAACCTAAAATACCCGTTAATTTGACGCATATAATCAGCTATGGGGACATTCACGACTATTCGTACTTGTTCGTCGTGTTACCCCTCTTTGCTGATTATAGTCGAGATTACGTTTACATCAAGCATAAGTACGGAAATCATTATAAAGAAAACGCAAAAAATTATGCCTATGGGTAGATTAGAAGAAAAAGCAACAGAAATTTTGCGTGCATACGATGCATGCGCTCCAATTGAAACGATTGTGACTGAAGACGATCATGTCGAGCTGAGATTAGATCGAGAAAACCCATTACGTATCTTCGGCTTTGACGTGACAGACCCAGCACAGCAGCATTTCCATGATTATCTTGTTGCAGGATTTGAAAAAGTTAAAAATAGTCCTATTGAATACTGTGCAATTCTCGAGAATAACGTCCCCGTCGAACGCTACATTGTCGTACAGATGAAGAAGTGATTATCTCAAATCGTCGGGCATGCCGACGTCGAGCGTTAATATCGTTTCATTACACATGCGCGCATAGGTTTCCTTTGCTTGCTCAAAAATTCCGTTAATCATTCTACTGTTTGCACGAACAATAGGTTCCTCGGGCTTTCTACATTCAATTAATCCAAAATGATACAGCCGCTGATCCTTGACGCCGCAGCGATAAGATAAAGCGAATGGTACTTCTCCGACACGCCGTGCATCACCGATGATCACGCCATCGTGTACTTCCCCTTTTCCTTTATAGACAGTGATTTTAAGATCCGCAAAAACAGGCGGAAACAATTCATCAAGTTCTCGCGGTAATCCAACAATTGTTTCAGGCGATAAATAGCCTTCCGGATAAAACCGTACAATAAGCACTTTATCTAATCCTTCATCAAGTGACATGACTCAGAGTCGAAATAACTTGTTATTAAACTATTCCACGGGTGACTACATATCAGAATTATAATACGTCAGGTGACTACATTTTAGTATGTTTGTGGTCACCCGAATCTTTACTCAATTCCCTCTTCATACTCTTATACTCCTTCAAAAATAGCTCTATCGTCGGCTTTAAATCATGGTTATTCTCATACTCTTGCAGTGTCTTATAATATTCCATCCGATTCTTCATGTCGATATTGACCGGAGGCAGATTATGTTTAATAAGAATGTTGTTCAACAATATCCGTCCGACGCGTCCGTTCCCATCAGCAAACGGATGGACATTCTCAAACTGGTTATGCACCACCGCCGCAAGTAGCAATCCCGAATACTTCTGTTTATTTTTTTCATACCAATCAACTAACTCCTTGAGCAGATAATTGATACGTTCTTGCGGCGCTCCTTCATGAACGACATTCCCTCTATTGTCAAAAACAGCAACTTCTTCGCCTTTTTTCCTAAACTTTCCTGCAAACGGTTTCGAATTCCTAAAAACAATGGAATGGATTTTCTTGATGAGGTCTAAAGATACATGCTCTTTTGTTGCACGGATAAACCGCAGCGCTTCATCAACACCAAACGCTTCCGCAATGTCTTCTTTTGACTTGTCCGGCCATTTGTCCTTTTCTAATAAATCTCGTACTTCTTTGATATTGAGCTTGCTTCCCTCGATTGCATTGGTGTTATACGTGAATATCTCAGAAAACTGCTTCCAATCCTTATCAGACAGATGCCGTATGACCGGAATCTGCTTTTCAAGCTCTTTTATAGAGTGTATCTCCTCCTTCGAAAGCTCAACCTGCAGCGGGTCGCTGATGATCTTGTACTTGTGGATCTCTTCCAGAATAAGCTTTTCAGCGATATGTTTCCGTTCTTCCAACACCGCATGCCTTAGGTCCTTTCCAAGATATTTCCTGAACTTGTGGACTTTATCACCTTCGCGATAAGAATGTGCGAGATAATACTTAATGCTTTTTCCCGCCTTTCTTTTCTCGACATGCATGATATATAAGTAGGTGACTACATATTTAAACCTTTTGTCGCTGGGTGACTACATTTGATGATGTTGTGGACACCTATGTCATTCTATTAGGTTCATAATCAGCTAATGGTAACATCAACGACGTCCGTCTTTGGGGGGACTCCCTAGTCTGATTATTAGTCAATAAGTAAAATCTCTAAACAATAAAAAATAAAACAATTAAGAATACTTACTAAACCAACCTGACTTTAGTATGTTCTTGACACCTCGCAACGCATTCAACCCTTCTCATCAAATTCCTCTCTCATATCTCCTATAATCTGCTCGTATCTATCACAAAGCTGATCATAACCCTTTCTATCTTCATTGAACTTTGCGACTTCAAGCAAGAAATAAATCAAGCCATGCTTCTCATAATCTTTTCCTTTTAGATTCTCAGCACCACGACGAACCATCTCTAAAAATGTCTGAAAATCTTTTTTAGGCATCTCTTTGATTATTATTCGGTCAGCGGATTCAAAAGAATAATCTTCTAAAACTTCAAGATATTCCAAATATTCTTTATACAGTTCTTCGATAGAACAAAGCTTTATTAGGCATCTAAAATAATTGCAAACTGTTTTTTCTGAATTGAATTTCGACATGATGTCTTCATAATTCAAATAATCATATTCTCGCTGCATCAGAATAAACAGTATTTTCTTGTAGCATATTCTTGAAATCTCATAATTCTGCTTATCAAATTCGTCCTGGATCATCCTAAAATAAGCTTTAATGATCTTTAAACCTTGCATACCTGATTTGTAATCCCATTGATAAACTCCTCTCTTCAGCTCTCGTATAAACTTATCAATATCTTTCTCAAGTGTTTTCTCGCTCAACACATAGGTTTTGATGATTTTCATGGTCTACCCTTCATCATATTCAAACTCGTGCTTTTCCAAATACTCGCGCACGTACTTCTCCTGCAAATCATAGACCCCTGTCCAAAGATAATCTTGATCCCATTCAGCAAACGGCATGATCTCACTCTCCAGCGTATCAATTAAGTGCTGAGGAACCAACGATGGCTTCGATTGAAAAAACATAAAAAAGATGGCGTCATATATTTTTATAGTTACGTCGATAAGCTTGTATTTTTCAGCGATAGCGTTTAATCTCATCCGTAAAGCTGTTGCATCGTTGATTGCTCCGTCCGTTTTACGCGCATACACATAACCGCCTTGGCATACAGAGCTACTGAACTTGTAGATTCTCCTTCCATGCTTGTCAGTTTCTATTTTCATTTTGTAAAATAAATTACTTCCTATCTATCTGTTTTCTCTTCGTCTTTTCCGGCGTCTCGAGATAATTTTCAGGATTTACAACTTTCTTTTTCGTTTCAAACTCAAGTCTCTTTCGTGCATCGGCTGCAACATTCCCGCCCCTGATTGCAACATTCTTGTTTTGTCCGAATCCCTTTGCATCTTCCGTTCGCGCTATTTCTGTTGTAGCTCTTTCGCCAAGCATGGAAAATATAAGTTCTAGATCGTTCATGTGGTCTCGAAGATTCTCTTTTTTAAGACCTTTGAATTTCTGGTATTCGCTTGGCGTCATGCCAAAGGTTGCTTTGCTAATCTCGGCAGTCAAAATCGCAAACTCTTTATGTTCCTCGACGCCGCGCTTCTTCCATTCATCAGTCAATTCATCTCGTATTGCTATGCCTCTTACTCTTTTCTCTATCCAATCGTCTGAATATCCCTTCGCCTTATACAACTCTTTCATCCTTTTTTGCGCTAATTCGGGATTATCGATTTCCTGGACACGATCATAGCCTACTTGGGCAAGCCACTGCTTGAACGGCTCCGCTTTTGGCGAAGGAATAGACTGAATGAGCCGGAACATGCTCTTAACTGGAGCACAATCAGTAGGCCTTAACTTGCCATCTTCTGCTATCATTTTCAACTGTCCGATTTTTTCGGACACTTCGAAACCTTCTTCCGTAAGCTTAGTTTTTAAATCAGACCAGTACTTTCTAGGCCTATCACTTTCAGTGAGAACTTGTATGACATCAACTACTGAGAACCACCATTCCTCATTGAACCAAGTTCTTCTGATCTTCTTGTCCTGAAAAACAACGAGCGCGTTCATTTTCCTAATAAATCTATTAATCTATAAAAATGTTGGCGAAGCAAAAAAATTTAAGAATACTTACTAAACCAACCGAACACGCTCGCGCGCCATCGGTTGACGATGCCCGAACCTGAAACGCTAATCTTGCCGTTCTTCATCGCCTCACGGACGTCTAACGTGCCATCAGTCAACTGATTAAACGTCGCGTAATCTGGGATTGTCAACGTCGCAGTCGGATCCTTCAAGTACCCTAATCCAACCTCCTGAACGTTATAGCCCGAGATGATGACATACAATGGTTCTTGCACATCCTGCTGTGTTTCGCGTTCAGACGCTTTCTTGTCCGGTCCAATATAGACATTAACCCGCGCGTTCTGCAGCATTCTCTGTGCCTTGTCTCTGAGATTGTTTCGTGCCGCAACCTTCGCTTCGTCCGCCGATCCGAACAATGCGTACTTGATCAATCCAAACGTGCTGGTGTCTACCTTTTCCGTGCTGATCTCCGTCTGCCAGCGTGCAACGGTGGGAAGGTTTTGTTCAGCTAGATTTGTGATACCGTTCTTCAATGAGTTTCTGAGCTGTTCTGATTCGACGGGGTCGAAACCTCTGCGCGGGTCGGTTGCGGTGTTCGCGTATGAGACGACTTTGTAGTCTTTATTGTTATGGTTGACGGTGAGTTCTTCGGCGTTGACTAACGGTACGACTAACAACAATAGGATGAATAAGGTTGTGTATTTCATAACTGTGTGGAAATGAAGGATGTTTAAAAAGGTGACGGGGTGTCAAGTCTCAATGCGTACAAAGCTATTTAAATTAAATTCTAATTCTTTAACGAATGGATGTTTCGTTGACTTGTATTTTCTGTAAAACTAGAAATAATGGAGTTCAACAGGTAGATACAAAAAATCTGAATTCAAATGGTATCTGCAGTATCTGCCTAGAGGGATTAAAAGAACTTCTTAAATAAGTTCGCTTAATTAACTTAAGTAATTGGCGACACCTTTCTTATTTTTTATAATTGTTTTCAAAAAATAAAGATTTTCATCTTAATTTCTTTTCATAACAGCATCCTCATTTTCGAAAAAAAAGCTGAAAACTTACAATCTACTAAAAAATACAGTCATCGCCGTTTACTAAGTTACGCTAAAGTTACTCTAATTTATCAATTAAAGTTACTCTGATGTTACTATGGATAAAGACGAAGAATTAATGTATGATTTGCTTGGATCGCCATTAAAAAAGCTAATCTTAAATGAGTTGTCTTTAGGCAAACCTAAGACCGCTATGGGTATAAAGAAAGATTCTGGTGCTATAAGAAGTAAATTAAGTCGGCCTTCTATAAGTAGGGCTCTAGGCGTATTAAAAAATAAGGGATTAGTTAAATGCTCAAATGAGTCTCATCATAGGTACCGTTTCTATGCAATCACGGAGAAAGGCAAGAAAATTCAAGAAAAAATTAAGGACATAGATTAAGATTATAATTCTATGTCAATATCCTTATAACCCTCAATATTAGGATATTCCTGTCGTGCGAACGAACCAAATTTTTCGCTGCCCAAGAATTTTCTGAGCAACATATTCCAATGGTTATGGAGCTCTGGATAGGTCAGTACGTTTCCTTCCTCTAGTTCCTCTTGTTGTATTTGTTCTCCCCTAACCAATGTAAATACGAATATTTTCAACATTGTCCTGATATACGTATCGTTTTCATATCTTGCCCAAAGATACTTGTAGAACGGATGCTCTCTATTTAGGATAACTTTCGTTGTCTTTCCTAAAATCTGCCAGGTAAATATTGGTCCCTGTCTGCTATGCTCTGTGTCAAATATAAAAGGCATTTGATTCTCAAAGATTTCTCGTACATCCTCTTTTTTTTCTTTCTTAGCTTCTTCACTCAGGTCCTTATCTTTTTCTATTGCTTTAACTTCTATATCGATGGCTTTCTTAATATCGTCATCTGTGGCTGATTTTATTTTTTTCGTAGTTTTGTAAGGTGCCTCTTTTGCAATCTCTTCAGCGAGCTTATTCTCTTTCTCTAATTTTGCTGATAATTCATGCGTTATTCTATATTGTTCATTTCTTATTGTAGATATAACTCCCCTTACGGCATTGCCTATCTTCTCTCGTACACTTTTAGATGGTCGAAATCGGGTTTTATTAACTTGTATTCCAAATTCATCATCTAATACTGAATCAAAGTCAATCTCTCCTCTAAAATAATTTAGCATTGGGTGTCTCTGCTGGTTGGGGATAAACATCTCAGCAGCACTTATCTGACGATTATTTCTAACAATATAAAATCCCTGTGTACTTAGTCCTACCTTATACTTCTCCCATTTCTTTTTATCATTCTCTGCTGTTCTCCATATATCCCTTATTGGTAATAGGATTAACTTAATTCTAATAATACCTTTTTTACTTTCGCCTTTTTTATCTTTGTATGAGATTTCTATTGGATCGGTATCATAAGATACGGAATAGCCAACTTGGTCATCTATATCCTCTTTTTTAATACCTTTTATGAGTTCTTTTTTATATTTATGATCCTTAAGAATCATAAGCGGATCATCAAGTTCAACCGTTTCATTATTAACATATATTTTTCTCCCTTCTGCAAGAAAGTATCTATATGTCATACCTAACTCTTCTGTGATATGTTTAAGCAAGGTAGGTGCCTTCTTGTAATCCATCCTATCGCAATCTTTCAGCACGATAATCGTACCCGAGCCCAAATCTTTGATATGCTTATAAAAATTCTTGGGGTCCTTTTGGGCTGGCATATACAATCTCATATGCGGATCATTTTCAAGTTCTTTTAAATCAACTTTAGTATAATTGTAATCTCCTTCTAACATCTTGGAGAATACATCTGCAAATCTTGTTTTGCTAGTTATAGCAGTAGGCATGCCAAAACCGAATCTGCCTATCTTCGCTCCATCGTCTTGATTATTAGTCTCCCCAAATGCTAATGACTTTTCTAGCAAATCCTTGGACATACCTACACCATCATCTTGGATGCTAAGGCTTATGCTTCCTTCGTCACCTTCCCATGCATTAATCCATATGTTATTTGCTCCTGCATCAAAAGCATTGTCGCAAAATTCTTTTATCGCATCTTCATCGGTTAGACCCTGATGTCTCATGCTTTCAATAAATTTTTTGCCACTAGCGAATCTTACGGTCCCTTTTTCCATATTATTCTTTTCCATTTTAGCCTCCCTATGCTGAAAAACTGGGTAATAATGTTTGCATTTGTTCCGCAGTCTTACAGACTGGGCAATCACATTCTCCATTATGTGCTGGGTGAATCTTATTATGTGCATCATTATATGTATGATACATGTAACATTCATTTTTGAATGCAGACTTTTTTGTTCTACACATCCTAAACCTAAAAAAATGATATATCCCTTTTTTCACATGCTGCAGCAACCTTGTTTTAAGGCAAGTGTCACTCCTTCCTACATATAAAACAAAGAATTTATTCTCCTGAACTTCACCCAAATAATAAATCCCGGGTTTTCCATTTGGTACCATGTTAGCTACGCTCTTTTTAGATAATTCATACGGCCTCATTTCACAATCTCCATCCTCAGCTGGGCTTTGCCAGTTCGGATTTACGATGATATGATTAATATTCTCATAATATAAAAAGACTAGTAACCTTAGCGTAACATGATAAAATTAACTGCAAAATTAAAGACGCTTTTAGGTTCATCTGGATTTTATTTGCTGTATCAGACTTAAAAGAGCATACAATGCCACCACTTGTCTTAATGGTATTTGATTGTTCGGTGGACTAAATCTGCCAAAATCAATGTATTTTCTCTGTTTTTTG
>Ga0209542_10015463_pt1 | contig 12807 bp, 12 predicted proteins | sample RifCSPhighO2_01_FD_184028 | JGI IMG/M metagenome (GOLD analysis project Ga0209542, IMG submission 184028) | Soil microbial communities from Rifle, Colorado - Rifle CSP2_plank highO2_0.1 (SPAdes) (version 2) | ecosystem: Environmental > Terrestrial > Deep subsurface > Rock core/Sediment ...
TCGCAAGCGGCCGGCATGGCGTACGCGGCGCTTATGGATAAGAAAAAATACAATATTTATTGTCTTATGTCGGACGCGGAGCAGCAGACGGGAAATATTTGGGAGGCGGCGATGTGGGCGGGGAAACACAAGCTGAATAATCTCACCGCGGTGATGGATCGCAATAATATTCAAATAGACGGATTTACGGAAGACATCATGCCGCTCGAACCTCTTAGAGAAAAATATGAAGCGTTCAACTGGCACGTGATAGACGTTGACGGCCATAATTTTGAAGAAATCGTTGGCGCGGTTGAGGAGGCAAAAGCAATTTATGAAAAGCCGGTTTTAATTCTCGCGCACACTATCCCCGGAAAGGGCATTGATTTTATGGAGTTTGATTACAGATGGCACGGCATTCCTCCGGGAATCGGCGACGTAAAAGATTCGCCGCCGAAAGCCGAACAAGTAAAGGTGGAATTGGCGACGTAAAAGATTCGCCGCCGAAAGCCGAACAAGCAAAGGTCGCGTTGGCTCAGTTGCGAACTTTGGGCGGAAAGATTAAAAGCGAACATCAATAATTACTATGCCACTTAATCCTAAAATAAAATTCGCGGAAAACGTGCTGGACAAATCGAAAGTTGAACAAAAAACGACACGGCTCGGGTTTGGCGAAGGATTGGTAATCGCCGGAGAAGAGGATAAAAATATCGTCGCTCTTTGCGCGGATTTAACCGAGAGCACGCAAATTCATCTGTTCAAAAATAAATTTCCCGAGCGGTTTATTGAGATTGGGGTTGCCGAGCAGAATATGGCTGCCGTTGCTTCGGGTCTTGCCGCGTCCGGAAAGATTCCGTTCATAGCTTCCTACGGAATGTTTTCTCCGGGGAGAAATTGGGAACAACTCCGGACAAACTGCACTCCGGAATTTCCGTGGGTCCGGACGGCGGAACGCATCAAGCGATTGAAGATATGGCGATTACGAGGGTGATTCCGAAAGTAGTCGTCGTCAATCCGTGCGATTATCACGAAGCAAAAAAAGCGACCATTGCCGCCGCGAAACATCCGCTTCCGGTATTTTTGCGTTTTCATCGAGAAAAAACTCCGATGGTAACCGCGGCGGAAAGTAATTTTGAAATCGGGAAGGCGGAAATTCTTTTTACGCCAAAAGAAGAAAATAAAATTGACGTCGCGATTATCGCCTGCGGTCCGCTTGTCCACAACGCGCTTCTTGCCGCGAACGAACTGGAGAACGAGGGCATGAATCTTTACGTGCTAAATAATCACACGATAAAGCCTCTTGACGAAAAAACGATTGTTGAGGTCGCGAGAAAGGCCGGCGCGGTGGTTACGGTTGAAGAGCATCAGGTTTTGGGCGGCATGGGCTCGGCCGTGGCCGAGGCGCTCGCGCAGAATTATCCCGTTCCCATGGAATTCATCGGCGTACGCGATCAATTTGGTCAATCGGGCGAGCCAAACGAACTTCTTGAACACTACGGTATGGGCGTTTCTCACATCAAAGAAGCGGTGAAAAAAGTTATAAAGAGAAAGGCGTAAACTATGGATGTCATCACAATCGGAACGGCGACTCGCGATTGTTTTTTGCAAAGCCCGGATTTTAAAGTCATACGAAGTTCCAGATTCGTTACCGGTCAGGCCGAGTGTTTCGCTTTGGGGTCAAAAATTGAAGTGCCTTTTATCATTTTTACGACCGGCGGCGGGGCGGCAAACGCGGCGGTTACTTTTGCCCGCCAGGGGCTGAAAGCCGGCTGTCTCGCTAAAATAGGCAAAGACCTTGCTGGCGAGGGGAGATTATTTTTACCACTGGCGGAGGAGCGGCAAACGCGGCGGTTACTTTCAGCCGCCAAGGGTTAAAAGCGGCTTGTCTTGCAAAAATCGGCAAGGATCTCGCAGGCGAGGGGGTAATGAGAACTTTAGACGAAGAAAAAGCGGCAAGAAATTTTTTACAGGTAGACAAAGAATTACCGACCGCTTTTTCCGTTATTTTAATCACCCCAAGCGGCGAGCGGACGATTCTGGTTCATCGCGGAGCGAGCGAACATCTGGAAAAAAACAAAATTCCATGGCAAAAGCTTAAGGCGAAATGGTTTTATCTGGCTCCGATGGCGGGCGACAACGTCAAATTAATCAAGCTGTTCGTCGATTCCGCCCGCCGGCAAAAAGCCAAAATCGCGATGAATCCGCACTCAACATTCATTAAGCTTGGCCTCAAAAAAACCGCGGATATTTTGAATAAAATCGACGTTTTGATTCTTAACCGCGAAGAGGGGGCGAAACTGACGGGAATTGATTATAAAGAAGAAAAGAAAATTTTCGCGGCCCTGGACAAAGTGATTAACGGCATTGTCGTGATGACCGAGGGACCCAAAGGGGCCATAGTTTCGGACGGCAAGCGTATTTACCGCGCCGGCACTTACAAGGAAAAAAAGGTTGTTGACCGTACCGGAGCCGGCGATGCTTTCGGTTCCGGATTCGTCAGCGGCCTGATTCAAACCGGCGACGTTGAATACGCGATTTCTTTGGGTTCGGCCAACGGAACTTCGGTCGTTGAACACATCGGCGCCCAACCGGGGATTTTAACCAAAGTTCAATTCAGAAAAAGATTCAAAAAATTAAAAATGGAAAAAATTCCCATAAAATAATATGCCTTACCCCATCGCGCTTCACAAATTGGCAAGTATTTTAAGGGCCGACAAGCGGACCGTGGCGGCAATCTGCGAAAGAATGTGCGATTTATTTAACAAGCATGACGTCCCGGAGAAAATCGTGCTTGAAAACGACAAGCGAGTGGCCGAAAAATTGGACGCGCTTAAACTGCCGCTGACGCCGCCGGCCATAGAAGTGCATCGCGCTTTGATTCGCAAAGTGAAAACCGACGAGGAAAAGATTTCCGAACTTTTCAAGCGTCCGCGTTGCGTCAATTTTGAAGGATGCAAAACGCTTCTGAATTTCGCTCAGGAGCTGGCGAACGTGGGGCCGGGATTCTTCCTGAAAAAAGAAAAAGCCGCGGAATTTCTTCATCTGAATCCGCCGCCGAACATGATGAAATTTTTCGGTTACAAGGACGTCGATGAATTATTGACCAAAGAGGACTTGCTTGAGGTGTTTTCCGCTCTGCGCTTTGTCGAAGACGGAACGTGGCTGAACAATACTTTTTTTGCGGCCTACGAAAATCTCACGTCTTCCGATTTTGAGGCGAGAAAAATAGAAGTTCGCGTTTTGAACGGAAAATGGCTGGAGGTTGCCGAAGCGTTTTTGAAAAAAAAATACCACAACGTCAGCCATTTGAAAGAATTGGGCGTCATTTTTATCGTTCCGATACCGGCGACCGAGGACGGCGAGACGATGCGTCTTTTCGGCCTGGTGCTTCATTATCTTCATGAAATTAATTTTTATTCCCGTCTTTTTCAGAAATTCGCGGTTGAAGAAAAGAATTTCGCGCGGCGCCTGATTTCTTCTTTGCGGGGCGACGTTTTGGAAACGCCGCTTGAGAACGGCGAAAAAGTTTCCTGGCGGATAGTTCAGCGGTATCTGGCCAAGGACGACGAGTACGATTTTCGTCTTTTTCAGCCGCATGTCAATCCCGAAGCGATACACTGGAAAAAAGCGGAAAACGACATTGCCCGGCTGTCGCGCCGTTTTCCAAATCTGGGGCTTGAATTTTGGGAGGAGTTGGATTTCGTCGGCGATTTTTTCAAAACCGAAGGAGGCGACGATATTTTGATCAGTTTTAATCTCATCGATACCACGATGTCGCTGGTGAAACAGCGTGAATTGATAAAATATCTTTATCACCATCAGGAAGCGCTTTGGAACAAAATTTTCGGCGATTTCGTCGGCGAGCAGGAAATGGAACGGTTAATCGTGGAAAATTTTGAGAAAGGATATATTTCGTTGTAATTTTTAATTTTCAAATACATGATTTCATTGGATAAAATCACAAAAAACGGGAAGGCGATGTTTTTGGCTTACGATCAGGGGCTTGAACACGGGCCGGCCGATTTCAACGAAAAAAACATTAACCCGAATTACATCCTTGACATTGCCGTCAACGGCGGTTTTACGGCCGTGATTTTGCAAAAAGGGGTCGCGGAAAAGTATTATACCGGAAGCAAATACGAGGAATTGATACCGCTTATCATAAAGCTCAACGGAAAAACAAATCTATGCAAGGGCGAGGCCTACTCTCCTCAAGTTTGCGGCGTTGACGAGGCAATGGATTTGGGCGCTTCGGCGGTCGGCTATACCATTTACGCCGGCTCTCAATATGAATCAACCATGTTTCAGGAATTCGGGCGAATCGTCAAAGACGCGCATAGCCACGGCGCGCCGGCGATCACCTGGGTTTATCCGCGCGGTAAAGACATAAAAGACGACGCCGCGCCGGATATCATCGCTTACGCCGCCCATCATCGCTTACGCCGCCCGCGTCGCCCTGGAATTGGGGGCCGATATGGCAAAAATTAAATACTCCGGTTCAAAAGAAAGTTTTACATGGGCGGTGAAGGCGGCCGGGAAAATGCCGGTGGTTTTGTCCGGCGGGCCGAAAACGGAAAACGAAGAGGAGTTTTTGGAGACGGTGAAGAACGTCATGGCCGCCGGCGGCACCGGAGCCGCGGTCGGAAGAAACGTCTGGCAGCACGCGGATCCCGTCGCGATGAGCAAGAAAATCGCGAAAATAATTTTTGGATAAATTTTTAACATGAAAGGCGTCATTTTGGCGGGAGGGAAGGCGACGCGGTTGAGGCCGCTGACTTTCGTGACAAACAAGCATCTCTTGCCGGTTTATTCAAAGCCGATGATTTTTTACCCGCTTGAGGCAATGGCCAAAGCGGGCGTTAAAGACGTTTTGATCGTCACTTCCTCGGAGCATTGCGGCGACTTTATGAATTTATTGCGCTCGGGGCAGACGTTCGGTCTCCGGCTTTCTTACGAAATTCAGGAAGAAGCGGGCGGCTTGGCGCAGGCCCTTTCTTTGGCCCGCGGTTTTGCCGAAGACAAAGATAAGATATTGATGATTTTGGGCGACAATATTTTCCGGCACAATCTCAAAAAAGCGGTTTCGGATTTCCAAAGACAAAAAAAAGGCGCGAAGATATTTTTCAAGGAAATGGAAAATTGCGCGCAATACGGCGTGCCGGTTTTTGGCGGAAACGGCAAATTGCTGAAGATTGAAGAAAAGCCGAAAAGACCGAAATCAAAGTACGCCCAAACCGGCGTTTATATGTATGACGACCGCGTTTTTGATTTGATTAAAAAAGTGAAGCCGTCGTCTCGCGGAGAAATCGAGATTACCGATTTGAACAATCTCTATGTCCGCGAAGGAACGATGTCGTACGAAATCATGGGCGGCTGGTGGATTGACGCCGGCACGTCATACGATGAACTTTTGCGCGCCAATAATTTAGTCGCCGAATTGGTTAAAAAAGGCGAATTTTAATCGCAAGTATGCGCGAAATCGAAAAGAAAAAATTAAAGGTTCTCTATAAAAATTTAAAAGAGGCCTCCCGGTATTTTTTGGGCTATCCCTGCAATCTGGCCTACGACTATCCGGAATTGGACGAATTTTTCGCGTTGTCGATAAATAACGTCGGCGATCCTTTCGGCGACAGTTTGTATCGGGTGAACACGCATGAATTTGAAAGGGAAGTGCTTTGTTTTTTCGCCGATTTGTACCGCGTCGACAGGGAAAAATTTTGGGGCTACGTGACCAACGGCGGCACCGAAAGCAATATGTACGGACTTTATCTGGCTCGGGAAGCCAATCCCGGCGGCATCGTCTATTTTTCGGAAGACACACACTACAGCATCTCCAAAACAGTCAAAGTTCTGAACATGCCGAGCATAATGATAAGATCCCAAAAAAACGGAGAGATTGATTACGACGACTTGGGAAAAATGCTGACGATAAAGCGGGAATCGCCGGCGATTATCGTGGCAAACATCGGGACGACGATGAAAGGCGCGGTGGACAAAGTTGAGAAGATATTGGATATTTTGAAAAAAAATCGCGTTCAAAAATATTACATACATTGCGACGCCGCCTTGGGCGGGATGATTCTGCCTTTCGTCAAAAGCGCTCCGCTTTTTGATTTTCGCCTGCCGATCGGTTCAATTGCCGTTTCCGGCCATAAAATGATAGGTTCCCCAATGCCTTGCGGCGTCGTGATCGCCAGAAAAAAACACGCGGAAAGAATAAAACGGGCGATTGAATACGTCGGAATACTGGATACGACGTTAAGCGGCTCGAGAAACGGCCATTCGGTTTTAATTTTATGGCTGGCGATTAAAAAGCTCGGCTTAAAAGGTTTTGAGCAAAGGGTCGGACATTGTTTGGCGATGACCGATTACGCTTTGAAAAAATTGAAAGAAATAAATTGGCCGGCCTGGGCGAACGAAAACTATAATACCGTGGTGTTGAAAAGACCGGACGATCAAATCGTCAATAAATGGCAGCTTGCCGTTCAGGGAGATCTGGCCCACATTTTGGTTATGCCGCATGCGGATAAAAAAAGGATCAACGGTCTCATTCACGAACTTCAAGCTTCAAAAAAGTAAAATAATTTTTTTATGATGAAAGAATTTACGATAATTTGCGAAAACGAACGAACTTCAAGCTTCAAAAAAGTAAAATAATTTTTTTATGATGAAAGAATTTACGATAATTTGCGAAAACGAAGTCGGCGTTTTGTCCCGGATCACGGACACACTGAAAGAAAAAAACATAAACATTACGGACATCACGTCTCACGTTGTGGGAGACAAGGGCATTGTCACGCTGTCGGTGGCCGATAAGGATGACTATGGGGCGCTGAAGGCGTTAAGAAAAGCGGGATTTACTCCTTTGGTGGAAGATGGCGTCGTCATCAAAATAAAGGACAAGCCGGGCGCTCTGGCCGCGGTGGCGCGAAAATTGAAAGAGGCGAAAATTGACATAAAAACGACCCACATCGTCATCCGGGAAAAAAATCACGCTTTCGTGGCTTTGACCGCGAGCAATCCGAAAAAAATGAGAAAAATTCTGAAAGATTATTTGATTTGACCCGGAACTTGACAAAAAGACAAATATAATATAAGCTTGGCATAGTATTGGCTAAATCTAAAATATTTTTATCTTCATTGAAAAGATAAGCGGAGCAGTGTTTGCTTGACAGTGAGTCGCGAGTGTTCTTCATTGAAAAGCAGGCCGCCCATTTTAGAAGGTCGGGCCAGTAGTTAATTAGGTAATTTGTTTGAGAAAAATGGGTACAAAATTGTATATAGGCAATTTGCCTTACTCAACCACCAGTGATTCTTTGAAGTCGTTATTTTCGGAAGTCGGAAACGTAACTTCCGCTCAGGTAATGACCGATAAGTTTTCCGGACGCTCAAGAGGCTTCGGCTTCGTGGAGATGTCAACGCCGGAGGAAGCTCAGAGCGCCATTGATAAATTCAACGGCCAAGAGCAGGACGGCAGGAAGATTGTGGTTAACGAGGCAAAACCGATGACTGAGAGAAGCGAAAGACCGCGAAGAACATTCGGCGGCGATCGTGATTCAAGAAGATACTAAGATTTATCTTTCAGTTTTTAAAAACACCCCCGCGAAAGCGGGGGTGTTTTTGTTTCTGTTTGGTGGTAAAATTAAAGGGCTTGCTCTAAATTTACGAGCCCTGAGCTTGCCGAAGGGCGAAGGAAATTTAGCAAGCAAACCTTTACCCCGAGCGCAGCGAGGGGTCTAAACCATATGAAAAAAAACGTAGCGTTTCCAAAAGGATTTTTTTGGGGATCCGCGACCTCGGCCCATCAGGTTGAGGGAAACAACGTAAACGATTGGAGCGAGCCGGAAAGACAAAATGCCGTACGGCTGGCGAAAGAAGCAAAAAAGTATTGGCGGAAATGGCAGCAAGATAAATTTCCCGAGATGTTTAATTCGGAAAATTATATTTCGGGCAAGGCGTGCGATCATTATAATCGCTTTGAAGAAGATTTTGATATCGCCAAATCATTGGGACATAATGCCCACCGTTTTTCCGTTGAGTGGTCGCGAATTGAGCCCGAGGAGGGGCAATTTAACGAAAAAGAAATTGAGCATTATAAAAAAGTAGTCAAAACGCTTCGTGAGCGGGGGATTGAGCCGTTTGTGACGCTGTGGCATTGGACGCAGCCGTTGTGGATTCGGGATATCGGCGGCTGGGAAAATAAAAAAACAATAGATTATTTCGGCCGCTATGTTGAAAAATTAGCCGCGTCTTTTGGAGACGGCGTAAAGTTTTGGATTGTCGTCAATGAGCCGAACATTTACGCGGCCTTGGGTTACATTCGCGGAAATCAGCCGCCCGGAGTAAAAAATATTTTCAAGGCAATTAAGGTTTTCAATAATTTAACGGACGCGCACAAAAAAGCGCATCAAATCATCCATAAATGTGACGAAACGGCGAAAGTCGGGTCCGCCAACAGCGTCATATATTTCCAACCTAAAAATAATTTTTTTGTTAACAGAGTCATCGTTTCCGTTGCCGATTATTTCTGGAACCGCCGGTTTTTTAAAAACGTAAGCGGATTCAGCGATTTTCTGGGAGTTAATTATTATACGCGCCGTTTGGTCGGGTTTTCTTTCGGGGCGGAAGAACAAAAACCGGTGTCCGATTTGGGATGGGAAATTGTTCCGGAAGGAATTTATTATGTTTTGAAGAATTTAAAAAATTATAATTTGCCCGTCTACATTACCGAAAACGGAATCGCTGACGCGAAAGACGACAAACGGGAAGAATTTATAACTCAACATTTGCGAATGGTTCACAAAGCAATTGAAGACGGCGTTGACGTGCGGGGTTATTTTTATTGGTCGCTCTTGGATAATTTTGAATTTCCCGAAGTGCGGGGCTTTTGGCCGAGATTCGGGCTGGTTGAGGTTGATTACAAAACAATGGCAAGAACAATCCGCCCGAGCGCCAAAGTTTACGCTGCAATTTGCAAAAATAATGGTATTGAAAATTAAAAAGTAGAAATTTTTATAAATATGTCCTGGTTAGTGTTTGCCACCTTTGCTTATTTTCTCGCCTCGCTTGTTTTAGTATTGGATAAAATTATTCTTGCCAAGCCGATTCCGAAGCCATCTTTGTACGCCTCTTACGTCGGTTTGGTCGGCATCTACGCTTTGGCGTTGATGCCGTTCGGTTTTTCTTTCAGCATGCCTCTTTGGGCCGCTTTACTCAGCGTTGCCAGCGGTTTTATTTTTATTTTGTCGCTGATTTTTTATTACAAAGCGGCCCGACTTGACGAAATCGGGCGAGTCGGCCCTTTGTCCGGAACGTTAACCGCCGTTTTCACCTTGCTTTTAAGTTCTTTGTTTTTAATTGAAACACTGAACGCTTTGAGCGTTTTGGCGTTTCTGTTTTTGGTGGCGGGCGGATGGCTGATTGCTTTTCGGAAATCGGACGCAAAATTTTCTTTCAGAATTTTGCTTCTAAGTTCCGCGGGTTCTTTTCTTTTGGCGGTTTCCTGGGTTTTGATAAAAACGGCTTATTCGGGCGCCGGTTTTTTGAACGCTTACATTTTGGGCCGGCTCGGAGAATTCGCGGCCGGCTTGTTTTTGTTTGCTTTGCCGAACGTCAGGCGGGACATCTACGAACATCTTAAAGGGATTGAAATAAAAACAATCGGCCTTTTTGCCGGCAATAAAATCGTTGCCGCCGCTTATTTTATTTTATTGAATTACGCCGTTTTTTTGGGCAGCGTCAGTTTGGTTCAGGGTGCGCAAGGACTGCAATACGTGTTTCTTTTATTCTTAACCGTTTTGTTGACGCTGAAACGGCCGGATATTTTGAAAGAAGAGTTGACGAAACGAATAATCTTCAGAAAAACTTTCGCGATTATTTTGATTGTCGCCGGTTTATTCATTCTTGCCCTAATTCAAAAACCGGCCGATTTGGCGCCAGGAGCGAGATCGTGGGGCGTTTCTTTCAGCAAGCCGTTTGCCGAAAAGATGGTCGCGGATTGGCGCGCGGCCTATCTGGCGATTCTTGACGATTTGAAAGTCAGACGCCTTCGTCTGATCGCTTACTGGCCGGAGATTGAGAAGAGCGAAGGAGTTTTTTCTTTTGAGGATTTGGACTGGCAGATTGAAGAGGCGGAAAAAAGAGGAGCAAAAGTAATTTTGGCGGTCGGTCAAAAATTGCCGAGATGGCCGGAATGCCATATCCCGCAGTGGGTGCGGGAATTTCCAATTTCTAATTCCCAATTTTTAAATAAAGATTTTGAAAACGCCTTATTAAATTATATAAAAAATGTTATTTTGCGCTATAAAGATAATCCGGCGATTTGGGCCTGGCAGGTTGAAAACGAACCGTTTCTGCCTTTCGGCGAATGCCCGCCGATGGACGTGGATTTGCTTGATAAGGAAATTACACTGGTTAAGTCGCTGGATAATCGACCCATAATCGTTTCAGACAGCGGAGAATTGAGCGCCTGGGTCAGTGCGGCAAGAAGGGCCGACATTTTTGGGACGACAATGTACAGAGTCGTCTGGCATAAGAATATGCCTTTCGGCGGCTATTTAAAATATCCTTTGCCTCCGGAATTTTTTCATCTGAAGGCGAATTTTGCCGGTTATTTCGCCGACATAAAACGGATTATCGTTGTTGAACTTCAAGCCGAACCATGGGGGCCGAAATTGCTCTATGAATCGTCTCTTGAAGAGCAGATGAAGTCAATGAATTTTGAGCAGCTTAAGGAAAATATCGCCTACGCCAAAACCGCCGGCTTTTCGGAAAATTATTTTTGGGGCGCGGAATGGTGGTATTGGATGAAGGAAAAACAGAACCACCCTGAATTTTGGAATTACGCGAAAGAATTATTTATTGAAAATCTTAGATAAGGCCAATACCGCATCCTTTTTTGTTTGACAAATTTACTTTTAAATGGTATTCTTCCGTAAGAATTTTAACAATCAAAGCGAGGTGTCAGGATGGACGCGAAAGACAGGTTGGACGTTGAAAACGCTCCGGAACGGAAAAAGAATTTAGCCCGTCTCGGTTTCAAAGTGCCGATGGGCGAAGAACAAAAAGAGGGATGGAGCGGCAAATTGCCGTTTTATCTTTTTATCTGCCCAAATTGCGGCGAGTTTCAGAAAGATTATCCTCACAGCTGGCCGGAAACGCAGTATCTTTGGTGCGACGATTGCAAGATAAAAATTTCCTACGTCCGTTTAAGAACCGAGGCCAAAATGTTCTTTTCGTTTTTCGGCCTTTTGCGGCAAATTTTGCGCTTCAAATGTTTTCCTCCGGCGAAGAAATAATTAAAATAAATTTAAAATTCCTCCGAATCTTTCGGAGGAATTTTTATTTTTACGTCAAAATTTTTCCGACTATCTCCGGCCGGCCGCGGAGGAATTCCGCCGCTCTCATCGGTTTTTTCCCTTCAAGCTGAAGTTCCTCCAAAATTAAATATCCTTTGCTTGTTTTGACCGTCATTCGCCGGTCGGCGGTCAAAAAGACCGAGCCGCAGGGCCTCGCTTCAGGGATTTCGTCCGACGAAGCCGCGGTCGCTTTTATGATTTTCAACGATTTGACGCCGTCTTTTATTTTGTAATGAGTGTAAGTTCCGGGCCATGGGTGAAAAGCTCTGATTTTCCGTTCGATTTTTCCGGCGTCGTCGTCCCAGTTGATTTTCCCGTATTCCTTGGTCAGAAGGTCGGTATAGGTTGCCTCGGATTCGTCCTGAGGCCGGGGCGAGATTTTTTTATCGAGCCAGAGCGGAATCGTTTCAATCAGCAGGTTCGCGCCTTCTTCGGCCAATTTGGCCGAGAGTGTCTCGCCGGTTTCGCCGGAAGCGATTTTAAATGTCTTTTGGGCCAATATCGGGCCGTGATCCATTTGTTCGTCAATCAGCATTATGGTAACGCCGTCGTCAATCAGCATTATGGTAACGCCGGTTTCTTGATCGCCGCCAAGAATGGGGTATTGAATTGGCGAAGGTCCGCGATATTTGGGCAAAAGCGACGGGTGAATATTGAGCGCGCCCAGAGGGGCCGAATCCAAAATTTCTTTGGGAATCATTTTTCCGTAAGCCGAGACGACGATTAAATCGGCTTTTAAATTCTTGATTTGTTTTATCGTTTCAGGATCCTTCAATTTTTCCGGTTGCAGCGTTTCAATTTGATTTTTTAAAGCCGTTTCTTTCACCGCCGAAAAAGTAATTTTTTGTTCTCGGCCGACCTGTTTGTCGGGATTTGTCACGACGGCTCTGACAGGATAACCGTTCCGAAGCAAGGCGGAAAGCGCGGTTTCGGAAATTTCCGGCGTGCCGAAGAATAAAATTTTTATTTCGTTTTTTTCAGGCATTGGCGTTTGGCTTAAAGCTCTTTGATTTCATCGTCCTCAATTTTGAACATTTTTTCCGCCCGATCAACGTAAAGTTTGCCGTTTAAATGGTCAATTTCATGCTGTATCAATTGGGATAAAAATCCCTCGGCTTTCAATTTGAATTTTTTTCCGAATTCGTCCTGCGCCTGCACCTTTACCCATTTCGCCCTTTTAACGATTCCAAAAAGGCCGGGCAAGCTCAGGCATCCCTCGTCCAATCTAAGTTCTTTTTGCGATTTTTTTACGATTTCGGCGTTAATAAAAACGGTCGGCGCTTTTTTACCCGGGACAGATTCTTGCCCGTCCGGCAGGCGGGCGCCTTTGGCGGGCAATTCCGGAATAATGACAAAAAGCCGCAGATTTTTGCCAACCTGCGGCGCGGCAAGCCCGGCGGCGTTTTCGGTAAGCCGCAAAGTTTCTTCCATTTCCGCGATCAATTTTCTTAAATCGGGATCGGAAAAATCG
>Ga0209542_10015466_pt1 | contig 12802 bp, 15 predicted proteins | sample RifCSPhighO2_01_FD_184028 | JGI IMG/M metagenome (GOLD analysis project Ga0209542, IMG submission 184028) | Soil microbial communities from Rifle, Colorado - Rifle CSP2_plank highO2_0.1 (SPAdes) (version 2) | ecosystem: Environmental > Terrestrial > Deep subsurface > Rock core/Sediment ...
TTGACGGCGGCAGGTTTTTCTTTATTATAGTGGAAGCGGTTAGTCGCCGCAGGGTTCATGCCACTTTTGAAAAATGGGTACACACAATTGGCTTTGCGCTTTTGATAGGGCTAATACTTCTGGTTACGTACAACGATATTTTGAAACTGGTTAAGTAACCCTATAGCAGGGTTGAACCCTTATCTGTCTTGCTCCTATTTGCGCACTTGACAAAGACCCCCCCCGTTCTGTTAGACTATGGGCTATAAATTTCTATTATCATGGCTGAGCGCGAACAGAACTTAGATAGCTTGCGATTGAGGCAAGAAAAAACAAGGGATGCTCTGACTAAGGCTGCGAAAACAGTTAGGATTTTGGGCACCGGTGAAATAGCAAGCTGGCTTGACCTTACTACCGCTGATGATTTTTCGGATCTCCAAAGGAGATCTGGGAAGGTTGAGGAAATCAACTCAAGACTCATACAGCGAGCAGTCCCGACACTGCAATCGAGTTTAAAAGAAGTTTCAGATCAAATTTCCAATTTTGATGCTGTTCTTATGGAAGCGAGGGCAAATGTTGCTTCTGTCGGCAAAAAAGTTGAGGAAGGTCTTTTGCCACCGGTTGCGCTTACGACCGCCCAGAGAATGCTTCAAGATATGGAGGATAAAACTTCGCAAGAGAAACTGGAAAATGCTGTAGCAAAGAGGAAGGAGGCTGGGGAAGGCGAACAGTTACCAAAGATTGTTATTGATTTGGAGAGGAATGAATATGTTTCTCCAACTTCAGGATTAATCGTTACACCCGGTAATCAAGCCTATTTTAAGGTTTTGGTTCACTTGGCAAAGTTTGCTCAAGAGTGGGTTCCTGCGCGGGCAATATCTAAAATTCTCAGATCCAAAATTAGACCGAGTCAAGTAATTAATAGTTTGCGCCATTGGATTGAGAAAGATCCAGACAATCCCCAAATCATTTTATCAGCTGGTCAGTCAAAAAGTACCAGATACATGCTGAAGTCCATAGTTGAATTTGTGGGCGAAAATAGCAGATCTAGAAGGGGGAAGGAGTCAAGGGGCATTCACGAAGTCACATTACCAGATGGCCAGGTTATAGAAGTCCGAGGCACCCTGATAGCAAACTTTATTAGAAGACTTGTGCAGACTTCTGAAGTTGATCCTTTAACAATAGAAACCTTAGCGAATGAATTTTATGGAGGTCACGATAGAAAAACTTCTGATTTGGTCTATGCGAGCATTGGTCGCGCGCGTAAAATATTAGCGGATTATGGCTGGGAGATTCTTCAGCCAGTTACCCCCGAGAAACGCGCTAAAGGCCAAAGGGGAATATATTATATTGCTAAAGTTGGAGAGCGAAAAGAAGAGGTGGTTCAAGCAGAACATCAGGAGAAACCTGGGCCGGCCGATCCTCGCAAATTAGCAGCCTTAAATTTATTTATAGATAATCCTAATGCGTCTTTTGAACAAATCTTGGGTATTTTTGGCGAAAAAGACAAAAGGGGAAGGCTCTTGAAAAGTCATCATTTAATCTGGGGACTGACAGGACTTGTTAACGGATTAGCATTTAGAAGTTGTACGTTCAGGGATTCATTTACACCGGAGGAAGAAAAAACCCTAGAAAATGTTACCAAATTCCTAGGAAGATTTGATGTAAAATATCCGGCCAAAGATTTGGAGAGATTCAGAAAGCTTGCTGCCCAAAGGCTATCTTTAAAACCCTATGGTGAGACCATTGAAAAAGTAAAGCCAGAAGAGATATTAACTGATGAAGAAGCGTTAATACTAGTGCATATTTTAAATGACAGACGGGATTATCTTGAGAAATTTGATATAGCTACATTTCCTGAAGAAAACGCTAGAAATTTAATGATGGCGCTTACCGAAAGAATTAATGGCTCTGTTACTGTTTCTGATGAGAGATTGGAAGAAGTCAGAAAATCGGCTATTGAGAAAATGAGAAATTTTGCCAGAAATTATGACGATAATTTGGCAAATGCCCAAAGCTCGGAGATTCAGGAACTGCTCCTTTACTTTATGGATAAGGATGCTGAGGGTGTTGCCAATCTACTACAGGAATTACTGACAGCACCAATAGTTATAGGTGTTGAGTACGATAGCAGACGCTTGTCAGTACGAAGGACCTGGAAAGAGATTGTGCTTGGAGATGATTTCGCTAGAAAAGCAAGGCAGAGATCAGAAGCAGAAAGGCCAAAGGTTGAGCCTCAGGTGACAAAAATTAAGGAAACTCCCGTGGTTTCGAAAGAGAAGAAAGTTTCGCCGATTGAAAAGCGTGATCCGAAATTAGTTAACAGAGTAAAAGCGATATTAAAAGAGATCAAAAAAGCCGGCTTCGCTCTAGATGGAAGGGCGAATGGGGCTCAAATATTGAGTGTTTGGAATATAACCACTTCCGAAGTGAATAAACGCGGCAAAGGTTTAATCAGATCTGCGCGCTCAGGCAGAAGTGCAAAAGTGAGTTATGAAATTGCCGACGTTGCGATGATATTGTATTTGAGGAGCTACGATAACAATCTGAGTAAAAATCTTAAGAAGGATTTAAGGCGATTAATAAGCCGAACTATATCCGAGAAGAACTAAGTACTCCTCCATATATAATCTCATTCAATTGTTAAACTGCTAAGCGAATCTTCTTTTCTGTTATACTTTTTTTGTGAGAATTTCTAAGCTTTTTTCCAAAACTTTAAGGCAAGCTCCGCGCGATGAGCAGTCGTTAAATGCCAGGCTTTTGATTCGGGCCGGATTTATCCGCAAGGAAGTTGCCGGAGTTTACAACTTCTTGCCTTTGGGGCTTCGGGTTTTAAACAAGATTTCGCAACTTGTGCGCGAGGAAATGAACGCCGCGGGTGGACAGGAAGTTTTGCTTTCAGCGCTTCAAAATAAAAATAATTGGGAGAAAACCGGCAGATGGAAAAACTTTGACGCCCTTTTTAAAGTTTCGAGTCAGTACAAAACTGATTACGCTTTGGGGCCAACGCACGAAGAAGTTTTGGTGCCGATTGTTGCCGAGTTTGTGAGCTCTTACCGCGATTTACCTCTTTATATTTACCAAATCCAAAATAAATTTCGGGATGAAGCAAGAGCTAAAGCGGGCCTACTTCGCGGCCGGGAATTTTTGATGAAGGATTTGTACTCTTTCCATGCGGATGTTAAAGATATGGAGTCTTATTACGAAAAGATGAAAAAGGTTTATAAGAAAACTTTTGAGCGTATGGGCTTAAATGCGATATTAACATATGCTGCCGGCGGGACGTTTTCCAAGGATTCCCATGAATTTCAGGTGATTTGTGAATCCGGCGAGGATGAAATTATTTATTGTGCTGGTGGGGATTATGCAGAAAATGTGGAGATTGCGAAAGCAAAAGAGGGTCAGCAGTGCAGACTTGGGCATGGGCCCTTGAAGCGAGTTAAAACAATTGAAGTTGGCAATATTTTTCCCCTTAAAGATAAGTATTCTCAAGTTTTTGGATTAACTTTTAAGGATAAAGACGGCAAAGACAAAAACGTGATGATGGGCTGCTATGGCATCGGCATTTCACGGCTTATGGGAGCAATTGTGGAAGTTTTCCATGATGATGCGGGTATTTTGTGGCCAAAACAAGTGGCACCATTTCAGGTGCACTTGCTAGTTTTGAGTGATGAGCGTGGAGTGATGAGAGATGGGGAAAATATTTATAATAAACTACAAAAAACGGGCATGGAGGTTTTGTGGGACGACAGAGAAGATGTTTCTGCCGGTGAAAAATTTGCCGATTGCGATTTGATCGGAATTCCGACTCGTTTGGTTGTCTCAAAAAAAGTAGGCAGGGGCAAAGTTGAGGTAAAAAAGCGAGGCCAGAAAAAATCGGAAGTGCTGTCTCTTGATAGATTTCTATCCCAGTATAATTAGCTTCGCCAATTGCTTCCCAGCGGTCTAAAAGATTTTCGCTGAATTCTTGGCGGCTGGGTTCCCTGTGCTCTTATATGCTTGAGCAAGCTTCTAGTTTTAGGATCAATGGGTAGCTGATGATCTGCCACAAAATTTGTCGCATAGTTCGTTTCAGGTTTTCTGTGGGAAAATGGCAAGTCGTGTTCTATCTCTATCATCTTAAAAAAAGCAAGCGCCTTTGAAGCGCATGCTAATTGAGATTATTTTAAAGAGATAAGTTGCTCGTGTCAACTGCTTCATTAAGTTTTTTGAAGCTGGTATAATTCTTCTTTATCATGCAATACACAGTTAACCGTGGCGAGAAGGGCAAAGTTGAGGTTAAGGTTGATGTCACGAGCGCTGATTTTCTCAAAGTCTATGAGGAGACGCTTGAGGCTTTAGGAAAAGAAGTTAAAGTCGACGGCTTTAGATCGGGTAATGTGCCTCGGGATGTTTTGGAGGGTAAGATTGGGGCCAACAAAATTTTGAATGAAGCGGCAAGCTTTCTAATCTCCAAAAATTTGTCCGAGATTTTCAAAAAAGAAAATGTAGTGCCTTTGGGTAATCCTTCGGTTGCTATTCAAAATTTGGCTAAAGGCTCGCCTTTTTCTTTTACGGCAACTGTAGTCTCAAAACCAAAAATTAAAATTGGAGACTGGAAGCAGATAAAAGTCAAAAAGGTTAAAGTGCGCGAAGTAACAGATGCGGATATTACCCAATCGATTAAAAATATACATGAAGCATGGCTTGAAAAGTCAAAAGTCAAAAGTCAAAAGTCAAAAGTTGATGAAGACCAAGACGGAGAAGAAGATCATAAATCCGGTAAGTTTATATACGATGCGCATGGGAACAAGATCTTCATCAAAGATGAAGAGTCAAAGTCAAAGAGTAAAGTGGAAAGTGGTGCAGCACCTGATGATGAGTTCGCAAAAGCTATTGGCGCAAGAGATCTTGTTCACCTTCGCGAATTAGTAAAGAAGGATCTTGAGCAGATTATGCTGGATCGCCTTGAAGCAAAACTGGAGGAAGAACTATTTGACGAGCTTTTGAAAATTGCCGAGGTTGAGTTGCCGGATATTTTGGTTGATGATGAGATAAACAGAATAATAGTTCGAATAAGTCAGAACTTAGAGCAGCAAGGTAAAAAGCTTGATGATTATTTAAAGGAAGAAAACACAACATTGGATTCGCTTAAGGCGAAGTTGAGGCCTCAGGCTGAAAAAAATGTCAAAATTATGTTTGCGATGGATGAGATTGGGTCATCTGAAAAGATTCAAATTACCAAAGAAGAAATTGATAACGCAGCAAAAGGCGTGGACGAATCAAAACTAAGTGATGCCCAAAAAGCAGACCTGAGAAATTATTTAGCCGTTTCTGTTTTTCAGGCAAAGACCTTGGATTTGGTTAAAAAAACCGTAGCCACCTGATTGCTTTTGACAAGACGGGTCTTAATTGATAGTATTCCCTTTACCTATGCCTAAAGAAGGATCTCAAATTCTGGAAGCTGCGCAAAGAAACAAAATGGCCGAAGAACGAGGAGACTTCGATAGACAACAGCGGCAGGAATATTTGGGAGAATTTTATCTCAAGGCGAGAGTATTAGTTAGCAGTGCGAAAGAAAGGGAGTTGAATCGCAAATCGGTCGCAGATGCCACTTTATCTATTCCACTTGAAGAAGGTTTAACGGGTACAATAACGGCTTGGGAATATGATAAAGACGTTACTATTGGTCTTGCATATTATCCTTTAAGATTAAGAATATTTGAAACCCAAGGCTTCTTACAAGCAATTGTGATAGAAGAGTCCGATGGCAGACACTTGGCAAATGAGAGACAAGCAACGCGAGCAGAAATCGCTGAGTTTAGAGGATTATTAGAACACATGGAAGAAGCGTACCATGCCCAAAAAGCAGTCACTCCCCAGGTGGTTTAAATTAAATTTAAACTATTTTTCTTGCTAAAATGCGTCCCAAAAGATAGAATAAAGGGTCGATAAACGTCTATGGTTTATCGTTTATGGTTCATGATTAGGTGGTAGAGCCCGCCAATTCTTACCTTTCACCTTTTCATCGAGTCAGACTCGATTCACTATTTAGGCCCGCAGTCCTGAGTTTATCGAAGGACGAGGACCCGCAAGAATTGTAAAATTCTTATCCATAGACGGTTCAAGGAGCAAATTTAGGCGGGTAAAGAAAGGATGTGTAATTTGAATTGGCCCAGAAAATTATTGTTACCCACGTATCTCCGGATTTTGACGGAATTGGTGCGATTTGGCTTCTAAAGCGATTTCATCCAGATTTTTCCAATGCTCGTGTCGAATTAGTTCCCGCCGGCAATAGCACTTACTTGAATCAACCTGTAGATTCTGATCCTGATATAGTTCACGTGGATGTTGGTGGGGGCCGTTTTGACCACCACGACACTAGCGAATTTACCTGTGCTGCCAAGCTGGTATATGAGTATCTTGTTAAAGAGGGTTATATTGATGGGGATGATGAGGCACTGGGAAGATTTATTGAAGTTATAGTTGAATTGGACCACGGTTGGGATTCATATAAATGGTGCGAACCGGCATCTGATCGCTGGGAGTTTTCCATCCATAACGTTCTTTCCGGTTTAAAGATTGTCAAGGGGGGTAAATGGCAGGAACATATTGAGTGGGGAATTGGTGTTTGCGATGCTATTAATGCGATTTTGAAATCTAAAATATTGGCAGAAAAAGAAGTAAAAGAAGGATTAACATTTAAAACCCGATGGGGCAAGGGCGTTGCAGTTTCAACTAAAAATGACGGGGTGATGGAGGTCGGCATAAAAAATGGTTATGCAGTGGTTGTTAGAAAAGATCCCAAAGAAGGTTATATAAGAGTAACAGGTTCAAATGCCCATAAAGTCGATTTGACTAAGGCTTATAATGAAATAGTGGCAAAAGATAAGGTGGGGCAGTGGTTTCTGCACTCTTCCAAGGTTTTACTTCGAAACGGATCAACCAGAAACCCGACGATGAAAGCAACCAGGATGAGTCTTGAAGAAGTGATTGGGATTTTAGAAAAAGCCTGAAAGTGGTAAAGAGGTTAAGTAAGGAAGCCGGTTTCGTTTAGAGGTTAAGTCTAGGGTTTTTATCTACACTTAACCTTACTTTCTCACTAAACTGGCGTCTTAACCCTTAAACCCTAAACTATATTCGACAGTTTATGATCAAAAAGGCTAAATGGGTTATCAAAGAAGCAAGATTGAGGTTAAACTATATGATTTCTAAAAATTGTCTTTTCTGCAAGATTGTTAAAGGTGAGATTAAAAGCCAGTTTCTGAAAGAAACCCAAAAAGCGGTAGCATTTGACGATATTAATCCGATTGCAGATGTGCACATTTTGATTGTTCCCAAAAAGCACATTGATTCGACAGCCGCAGTTAGCAGGGGAGATGGTGAGGATATTGTTGAGCTTTTTAAGGTAGCAACTGATTTAGCTGCTTTGAAAAAACTGGATGCGTACAGGCTGAGTTTTAACGCGGGCCAATTTCAGCATGTGCCTCATCTTCATATGCATCTTTTGTCAGGAGGAAAAATTCAATGGTCGAAACTTTAGGATGGAGGTGTTTACTTTTATGTCAACCAAAGTTGTTGCCCAACCGGGTGAATCTGCAGAATCTCTGATTCGCAAGTTTAACAAAAAAGTACAAAACGAAGGGATTCTGACGGAAATCAAAAAACGCGAGCATTACCTGAAGCCGTCTTTAAGACGTCAACAGAAAATTCAAATGGCGCGGAAAAAATATATTAGGAGTAAATTTTGACTTTTTAGATTCTCGCTGATTGATGGCGGATTTACACTGATAAAATGTCAGGTTTAATTGATAAAATAAATCAAGACTTAGTGGCTGCGCAAAAGGCGAGAGATGAGACGGTGGTTTCTACTCTTCGGTTTCTTCTTGCCAATATCAAAAATGCGCAAATTGCCAAAGGCGAAGAATTAAGCGAGCCGGAAATTATTGAGCAAATCCAAAAAGATGTTAAACGACACAGAGAGTCGATAGAAGCTTTTGAAGGGGGCAATCGAAGTGATCTGGTGGAAAAAGAGAAGATGCAACTTGAGGTTTTAGGCAAATATTTGCCCGCCCAACTTTCCCGCGGCGAAATTGCCAAAATTGTTGATGAGGTGATTTTACAAGTCGGTGCAAAGGGATCAGCTGATATGGGTGGGGTAATGGGACAGGTGATGGCAAGAGTACGTACTCAGGCAGACGGGGCAGCAGTTTCGCAGATAGTCAAGGAGAAGCTTTTCCCAAGTTAATTCGAATTTTTCCGGATTTATCCCAATAGTTCCCGTATAATTCATAAGAATTATGGTAAATGTTTTGATAAAAACCGATACCCGATACCCGGTTAACAGAAAAACAGTTCGAAGAGCTGTTTTTGACACTTTCAAAAAGTTTAAAATAGATGCGGGTTTTGAGGTATCGGTGATAGTGGTAGGTGCAAGAAAGATGAAAAAGCTTACGGACGATTTTTTAGGTGACTTTCAAAAACATCAGATTTTAACTTTTGCGCTAAATGAGGAAAGTAAGACGAGGATTTTGAAAGAAACAGAAGCGAATGATTATGATAGCAGTCCAAGCTTATCTGCCAAAAGCCAAGGTTTTGTTAATCCGCCGGACGGAATTTTGCGGCTTGGTGATGTAGTTTTATGCTGGCCGGAAGTTTTAATATCAGCAAGCGAGGATGATGTGATGGTCGATCAAGAAGTGTATGATTTAGTATGCCATGGCACGGAACATTTATTAGGCTATGGTCATTCTAGTTTAGATTAAAATGGTTTTGTACCGAAAATATCGACCGCAGAGACTTGCTGATTTGGTGGGTCACGAACAGATCAAAAAGACCCTACTTTCCCAGCTTGAGTCTGGCAAAATAGGTCACGGTTATTTATTCTTTGGCCCAAAGGGTACAGGGAAAACCTCGACAGCCAGGATTCTGGCTAAAGCAGTTAATTGCCAGCGTCAAGCGTCTAGCGAATTAGCGTCTAACAAGAAAAGATCTGACTATACGCTAAACGCTAAAAAACTAGAAGCTAAATTCGGCGAGCCTTGCAACAAATGTACATCTTGTCTGGCGATAACCGAAGGCTCGCATCTTGATATTTTGGAAATTGATGCAGCTTCGAATCGAGGCATTGATGAAGTAAGGGATCTGCGAGAAAAAATAAAGCTTTCGCCACTTTCGGCAAGATTTAAAGTTTACATTGTTGATGAAGCTCACATGCTGACGAACGAGGCATTTAATGCACTTTTGAAAACTTTAGAAGAGCCGCCGAAACACGTGATTTTTATTCTTTGTACAACAGAAGCTGATAAGCTTCCTCCAACAATTGTTTCGAGGCTTTCGCGCTTTAACTTTGCCAGAGCAAACACAGCTGATTTAGTCAAAATTCTTGAAAAAGTTGCTAAAGCCGAGGGTATAAAAATAGAAAAAGAAGCAATTGACAAACTTGCCAATATTTCGGAAGGATCGTTCCGCGATGCGGTTTCCCTTCTTGATCAATTAAGTGCGACCACTGCTGTGATAACCGATGCTGATGTTATAGACTTAGCCAAAGGTGGAAGCTTTGGCCAGATTGAAAAATTTGTTGTTTTTCTTAGTAAGAAAGACTTAAAGGAAGCTGTTCTTTTTATCGAAGATATTGCGTCAAGTGGTGCCGATATTTCGTTTTTTATAAAACGGGTTGTACTTTTTTTGGAAAAGTTACTTTTTATAAAAATCGGAGTTAATGTTTCTTCTTTGGATCTTGAAGATGTTGATCGTGCAAGAGGGCTTGCTGTTGCTTTTGAATCTAGTCAACTGCAGAATTTGATGCGTTCTTTTTTGGCAGTAGAGAGTGATATTAAGTTTTATCCGATGCCTCAGATTCCGGTAGTTTTAGCGCTTTGTAAAAATTTAGAGGTGAGGGAGAGTTTAGAAGAAAATATTGAGGGGGATGATAGTGTTGAGAAGATTGAGAAAAAGGATGATGAGAAGAAAGAGCAAGAAGTAGTGAGAGTTGCAAAAGTGTCAAAAGTAGCAAAAGTAACAAAGGTGGCAGATGGGAAAAGCCAATTAAGGGATGATGTAAAATCAAAACTTTCTTTTTCAAAGATTGAAGAAAAGTGGGGAGAGTTTTTAAATAAGGTTAAAAGTGTAAATGTGCATGTGTTAGCGCTTTTAAAATCGTCAAGACCCAAAGAATTTGATGGTCAAAACTTAACATGCGAAGTTTTTTACAGTTTTCATAAAGACAAACTTGCGGAGCCAAAAATTGTGGCCATGCTGGATACGTTTGCCGAAGAAGTGTTCAAAAATCAGATAAAATTTAGATTTGTGCTGGCTAAGAAGGAAGCGAAGCCTCCAAAAGCAGTAGAGAGGAGCGACGTTGTCGAAATTGAAGACAGAGATATTGCCCAAATAGCCCAGGAGATATTTTCTAAATGATTAAACTAATTCTTACTGTTGCCATTTTTTCTGTAGTACTTTCCGGATGTATTCCCAAAGTGGCTCGAAATGATAAGATTGGAAGCCGGGGTGAATTTATCAAGGGGCAAGTTGTTGAAGGTTTCCCAAATATACCGCTTTATAAGGGTTCGGATGTTATTGAAACTTATGGTGAAAACGGTAATTTTGGCGCTTCTTTTGTAGTTGGGGAAGATCTTGAGAAAATTGTCAATTTTTACGCCAAGTATCTGCCGGCTGCCGGTTGGGAAGCGAATTTGAGCCAAAAATCTGCAGACAATTTTGTTTTCGATGTTAAAAATGCCGCTCATTCGGGTACGATTATTGTCAACACAGCAGCCGACGGTAAGAAGACGGCAATCACAGTTTCTCTTGAGCCAAGGTGATAGTTCTGTTGACTTTTAATCAATTCTCTTGTTAGTATGGTCTTACCTTCATGCGAAGAGAGATTTTTCTGCCTTTTTTCCTAGCTTTTTTAGTTTCTCTTGCAATCTATTCTTCATGTGCTGCTGGTTTGGTTTTTGCTCAAAGTGGAGAAACAGTTAATGGCCGGCTTGAAAACGTTCGCGAAAGACGGCAGGAGATATTAGAAAGGCAAAGAGAAAAACGGGAAAATGTTCGGGAAAATATACAACAGAGGCGGCAGGATGTTCGCGAAAAGATTGCTACAAAACAGGCACAGCTTAGGGAGCGTACAGTTTTAAAAGTCAAGAGCGTTTTTTCAAAGATATTAAGGCGTTATAATGCGGCTCTAGCAAGGCTTGATAAGATTGCTGGGAAGATTGCTACGAGGATCGATAAACTTAAGGCTCGGGGTGTTGATACTTCGGCTGCTGAAGCGGCACTTCTCAATGCCGAGAGCAAGGGGTCGGCAGCAGCTGTTGCAATTGATAGTGCTCAAGCTCAGATTGATGCGATTGACCCTTCTTCTTTAACTGTGAAAGATGCAGTGCATGTTACCAGAAACGCAATTGGCGATGCCAAAAGGGCTTTGAGGGAATATCACAAAGCTTTGGTTAATGCCATTACAAAACTCAAATCATCGAGAGATTTAAGGGAGGGGACGCAAAGTGCAAATTAAAATTTCAAATTTCCTTTTCGACTCGAAACTCGCTCAAAGCGAGCAATTTCAAATTTCAAATTTGAAAACGGGGTTTTCGGCCGTGTTTGTGATGATACTAGTGGTAATTGCGATCTTAGGATTTGTGGTGATACTGGGGGTTCGCAATATAGGGTATAAAGGTAGTCAAAATCAGCAGAGTCAACAACAGGTTGAGGGGGATGCGCAAGTGAGGACGCTGGAGTCCTTAAGTAATTCGGACGAAGTTGGGGCAATTGAGCAGGATATAAACTCAACCAATCTTGACAATTTGGACGAAGGTATCGGCGAAATTGATAAAGAACTCGTCGGATTGTAATTCTCCAATTTAATTTTCACTTTATATTTGAATCGCGAAGACCACGGATGTAAGTCCGTGGATGAAGCGTTCAAATATGTACTTGCCGAAGGCAAGCGCCTGAGGATACCACGACTGTTAAGTCGTGGTAGTTCATATTGAGGGATTGACACATATATTGCTGAAGTCGTAAATTGGCAAAACGACAGGGTTTCGAGTTTCAGAAATTTTCTTCGAGCAAAAAGTTGTCCAGAGGCCTTAAGAAATTTTTGTCGACTCCAAAAAATGAAAAAGCAAGCTGTTTCTAAAATCATTAATGTTTCCAAAATCAGGCTGAATTGGAGAATTGTCTGGTATTCGGTTCTTATTTGGCTGATGGGATTTTTGGTGGCTGCAATAGTTATTATTCCGTGGTATTACCTGGTGATAACTTTAACCTTGGCGTTAACAACTGTTTACTATTTTAAAATTGCCAAACCTTTTGAAGTAAAACGGGGCAGGAGGGCAAAAAGGGATCGAGATAAGTTTTTTGCATTTGGACTGGGAGCTGCAATTGCCTGGTTTACTATTGTTGGCTTTTTGACAATTTTGGAGGTAGCCGGTTTTTATTACTTTGATTTCTTTTTTTACTTTTCCGATTTCCGAAACTGGTATCTTTTGGCACTTGTTCTTTTGTTGCCGGTTATTTACGGATTGCTTCTGGAAAATTCCAAATACAAAAGCAATCAATAGATTCCCACGGCCTAAAGGCCGTGGTCCTCTGATCTTCGCTCAAGATCCGCTTCATCTTCGGCATGAATGCCGGAGTTTTTTCGCTCAGAATAAAAAGGGTTTCTAGAACAAAAACTTTTGGTGTGGTAAGCTTTAATTTATGATGAGGGATCTGGCGCAGCAAAGTTTTGAGAGGCGTCAAGGAAGCTTCCCAAAGCCTCTAAAATTTTTAGTTCTTTTGGCAATTATTTTGGGGGCTTTGGTTTTTGTAAAAGATCGGTTTTTCTCTTCGGGAATTT
>Ga0209542_10015469_pt1 | contig 12802 bp, 14 predicted proteins | sample RifCSPhighO2_01_FD_184028 | JGI IMG/M metagenome (GOLD analysis project Ga0209542, IMG submission 184028) | Soil microbial communities from Rifle, Colorado - Rifle CSP2_plank highO2_0.1 (SPAdes) (version 2) | ecosystem: Environmental > Terrestrial > Deep subsurface > Rock core/Sediment ...
TATTTGCGACAGAAATTGATTTCCCAAACCCTCACCCTTGTTCGCGCCCTTCACCAGTCCGGCTATATCGTAAAATTCGATAACCGCAGGAACCGTCTTTGCCGACTTGCTCATTTGCGCGAGCTTCGTCAGCCGGTCATCAGGAACGGTAATCACGCCCACGTTAGGGTCTATGGTTGCGAATGGATAATTCGCGATATTCACCGACTGCTTGGTTATGGCCTTAAAAAGCGTGGATTTACCCACGTTAGGAAGACCTACGATGCCGATGGATAGCTTCATTAATAATAATATACTAGGTATTTTTCTAATATACAATTGCAGTAATAAAAAAAATCTGCAATAATGCGGATAGCTTTTTCAGAGTTAATGGGAAATAATAAGGATGACATGAATAACGTGAAAAAAATCGTGCTTACGGGAGGTCCCTGCAGTGGAAAGACAACCGGCTTAAACTATATTTATGAAAAACTTTCTAACCGGGGCTATTCGGTTATTCTCGTTCCGGAAGCGGCAACTTACATCATCGGCATGGGATTGCAGCCCAAGCGCTACGCGGAACACGACCGTAAAAAATATCTTGCGTTTCAACGTTTGATTTTTGAAACCCAAGACGTGTTTGAAAAAAACGGCCTGCGGGCAGCGCGGATAAAGGGAGGCGCAAAAACATTGCTTCTCCTTGACCGCGGCTTTCCGGATATTCAAGCGTATTTGACGCGCGAAGAATTTGTTAAATTGTTGAAACTTAAGCGCCGGACGCTGGTGAGCGTCCGGGATCGCTATGACGCGGCATATCATCTTGTTTCTGCCGCCGACGGAAAAGTCGAATTTTATACGACTGCGAACAATAAAGCGCGGCAGGAAACGCCGGAAGAGGCCGTTCACGCCGACCGGCGAACACAGGAATCGTGGCTGGGCCATTCGCATTTGCGCGTTCTCGACAACTCAACTCTTTTTGAAGAAAAGATGCACCGGCTTGAGGCAGAAATCATGACGTTTCTGGGCGATCCGGTGCCCATTGAACGGGAGTATCGTTTCTTACTTGCGAACACGCCGGATTTCAGCAAATTTCCAGTCCCCTATGTGGCTGTGGAGATTGAACAGGCGTATTTGGCCGGGCACGAATCCCGTGAACAAAACCGGATTCGCAAACGGACCCAGGACGGAGACGCTGCCTGCTTCCAGACATTCAAAATACCAACAAGCGATATTTCAGCAGACGAAGAACGCGAAGAACGGATTGCTACCTCGCGTTACTATGCGCTTATGGCGCACAGCGACCAGGACTTCGACATCATCCGGAAAATTCGCCACTGTTTTCTCTGGAGACACCAATATTTTGAACTTGATGTCTTTACCGAGCCCGAACGGCTCCGCGGACGCACGGTTTTGGAATTGGAAAGCACAATGCAAAATCCAAACGTTGACTTGCCGAACTGGCTTGGACCTATGACAGATGTCACGAAAAATCCCGCGGAGCGCAATTATGTCTTGGCCCGACGACCCTAATAATACCTACTAAAAGCGATGCGACCCTCAACTCAATAAGCGCGCAAATGCTAAGCCCTCCGATGTTACGTCGGAGAGCTGTTTATCCCACACCTTCCCGAATACCTTGCGGCCCCTTGCCTTCTTGCCAAAATTTGGTTGGAAGGTGAGCCGCTGGGATTAGGGCAGTTTTTCAATCCTCCACGCGGAGTTCAATACCCCATCGGGCATGTGCCGACAAAGATCAAAAACAACTCCTTCCCCTTATATGGATCGGGCAGTCCTTGTTCAATCACCCACTTGCGCTCCAGACCGTACGCTTCCGGCTCAAGTTCCATTGTGCATTGACGATACCCCACCACATTTACCTCCTGCAAATGATGAACTAATTCATGAAGCATGATTGCTTGATGTTCTTTGTTTGTCACGTCAAAATTTTTACTAAGATATATTGTCCTGGTTTCCCTGTCATAAACAGCCAACGGCTGCATAATTTCAGACCCTGTCTTGCGTGCTTCCTCAATAGCTTTCTGCCCATAAGCCAACTCATTAAGTTCCACCGACGTTCGATATTGAACCAACGGCAGCTCTTTTGGCGCACTGTAATTCGTATGAGCCATGAGCCACAAAAGCAAAAACATCATCAGACTCGCCATTTTGCTACCTCCGCTCGCGCATCAAATATATTTATTTATAAAAAGGCTACTGGTTTTACTATAAACTACTGCGGATATTTTGTCAAACGACATCTTTTATGTAAAACCGATACTCTTTCTTCGCCCATTTTCCCGCGTAGCCCACGCCAACGCGCGGGCTCTTTTTTATAAGGCGTGGGGAGGTTCTCACACCCCTGTCTTCAATCCAAAGCCCTGTTTTTTTGTCCGCTTTCTTGCCGCTAAATTTGCCGGTAATTTTTAAAAATTTGGCGAGGCGAGCCGGACCATTTATCGACACCTCTTTTCCGTTTTTGTAGTAAACACAACCGCGCAATAAAACCGCGGCCGGATAATTTTCCGGACCGGTTACGATATTTATGAGCCAGTGCATTCCGTAGGTGAAATAGACATACCAATGCCCCGAGGCACCGAACATGGGAGCGTTGCGCGCCGTTTTCCCGCGATGCGCGTGAGATGCTTTATCGTTAAAGCCATCGTATGCCTCCGTTTCCGTAAGCATCAAAGCAACCGTTTTGGTGCCGATTTTTCTGACTATAAATTTACCAAGAAGCCGCGACGCGGCGGCTACAGCGGATTTTTGAAAAAAATATGCACCTAAAATTTTGCGCATTTACACAGCATTTTTTATTTCCAACAATATTTCCGCCGGCAACGGTTTTCCGGGCGTGGTAATTCCAGGATATCTCCAGGCGCTTATTATCCTTCTTTTGTTGCCATCATCGGCCGCCATTACCCAGATTTCATGAGGGTGCTTTTGGCTGCCAGAGGACTGTAAAAACGCGACCGTGTCGGGCGCTATCCCCTCCTCAACTCGCTTTGGCGAATGTATAACGCTCCTCACTTTTTGCTCCGAAAGGCGGTAAAAGTTCATCTTATAACGGGCGTGACTCGTCCAGTGGATAGTTTTTGGTGCGCGAATATTAGCCATATAGTATAACCCCTCACTCTTCAAAGATTTTAACATAACCTCGGTTCAAAATTATGTAAACCGCAAAATTCAACAATACAATCCATAACAGCACTTCTCTGGTAACGGATAGACCTATCTTTGAAAAGTGGGGGGGTCTCTTTAAAGGTTTGGATAATGTAGTAAAATTAAATCATGATTCCGTCAGTAGTTCAACAAAACAAAATCTGTCCAAAACGCTTTCTTGTCGCAAAGCGACTTATCTTTAAAAAGTGAGGGATGGGCAAAATATCGCATTTTTTCCAGTACTCCATTCTTGGTCTGATTATCGCCATCGCCGGAGTGCTTTTGTTTTATGCGGCGGCAACCGACAGCGCCATTTTTGACGAATCCGCGCACATCCCCGCCGGCTACGGTTATGTTAAATATTTTGACTACCGCCTAAATCACGAACACCCACCGCTCGTGAAAATTTTGTCCGGAATCCCATTGCTTTTTCTCGACCCTAACTTTCCCGTAAATAAACCCGCCTGGACAACTGACGTTAATGGCCAATGGCAAACGGGAGCCGACTTCCTTTACAATTCCGGCAACAATGCTGACCAGATTGTCTTCTGGGCGCGTTTTGGCCCAGTCCTCTTAACACTTCTCACCATAATTTTTATTTATGTTTTTGCCTCAAAAATCATCGGCGGCTGGTGGGCGCTACTTCCTTCGTTTCTCTTTGGTCTGTCTCCAACTGTTCTCGCGCACGGCCATTACGTTACAACGGATATCGGCGCTACGTTCGGCGTTCTGATTTCGTTCTATTTTCTTTTCAAATATCTCAAGAATCGCACCGGCGCAAATCTACTCATCGCCGGAATCGCGTTTGGCGTAGCCCAACTCACAAAGTTTTCAAACGTACTTTTGGGGCCGATTTTCATACTTTTAATCACCGCCCTTTTTACAGTTAATGTTATTAAAAAATGGAACGATACGGAACCCGGCCAAAGATTTAAAAGGTTCGCCAAAGAAGGGCTCCGCGAACTATGTGATATTGTAGCGATAATTGTAACCGGTCTTATATTGGTAACGCTTGTTTACATCATATTCTCATATAATTATCCGCAAGAGTTATTGCTCCGCGATATGTATTCGGTTATAGGCAACTTCCAGCCGACGATTTTGAGAAATATCGCTTTCGGGATAGCAAGCGTGCCCATATTAAAGCCGCTCGCGGTTTACGCTTTCGGCGTCTATTCGGTCTTGCAGCGCACAGCGGGCGGGAATGCGGCGTACTTTTTGGGCCAGTTGGCGGGCAAGGGATGGTGGTACTACTTTCCCGTCATTTATTTTTTCAAAGAAACAATTCCGGTTTTAATACTGATCGCCATCGGGTTTTTCTGTTGGCTCCGCAAAACCACGTTCAAGATGATAAATTTCTGGGATTTTATCCGGCGGCGCTTCCCCGAATTCGCGATGGCTTTTTACGTGATATTTTACTGGGCAAACAGCATGACCGCACCCTTAAACATCGGCATGAGGCACATCATCCCCACTCTGCCGTTTATTTATATACTCACAGCTATGGGACTTAAGAAGTGGGTGGCAGGGCGAAATTTCAAGGACTATATTTATGATTTGGGTGTCGTAAATTATCTTAAGGAAATCCCAAAAATCGCCGTTAAATTCGCGTTTATCTGGATCCTGTTACTTTGGTTTATCGCGGAGACAGTATTTGTAACACCGCATTATCTCTCATATTATAACGAATTTGCAGGCGGAACCGTAAACGGCTACCGCTTCGCAACCGACTCCAATTATGACTGGGGGCAGGATTTGAACCGCCTAAAGAACTGGGTCCACGAACAGAATAAACACTGCTCCCTAATTGAGACATCCGAGCCGTGCGGCATAAAGAAAATTGCCGTTGATTACTTCGGCGGAGGGAGCCCCAAGTATACGTTTCACGACATAGAAGAAAATTGGTGGTCATCCCGCGGCAACCCCAAAGACCGAGGGATTGAGTGGATTGCTATTTCGACGAATACCTTAATGGGCGCGCTTGCCAAAACCACGCCCGGCTACGAAAGAAAGCCGGAAGATGAATACAGGTGGCTTACCGCTATCAAGAATCCCCACAAGCCGGACGCCCGCGCGGGATATTCAATATTTATTTATAAGCTGTAGGCGCAACGCCTAATACACGAACATACACTAATAGGAACACGAATGGACACTAATAGTAGATGGCGAGTTTGCGGCATTTTTTACATTTCTTCTAAGGCGAATATATCCAATGCAACTTCCTCATAAGGATGAACGCTTTTTATCGCTTTTATAACATCCGCCAGCTTATCTCTTCCGCAAATAACCTCAATTTTTTCTTCCGCAACAGATTCAAGCCTTCCAATTTCTCCAATATTTGGGCGCGCGCCTTCTTCTGGTTTGAACCGCGCGGTCCCTTTAGAAGAAAAGCTGGCGTAGGAATAGTTTCCGATTTTGCCAGCGCCGGCCTTACCCATCGCCCCTCGAAGTATATCCGCGTGAGATTCTGGGACGAAAATAAAATACCCCGCAGCAAGCTGCGGGGTATTTTTCAAGAACCTCTTGGTTCTCGACGCTCACTCCACTCGCTGCTCTCCTCCACGGGGAAACTCCCGTTTCCCCGACCCCCTTCCCATTTATCTATCCGCATTCATCCCTGCCGCAAGCGGCAGGGTATTTTGCGGATGATGAATAATAATTTTTACGTTTTTGGATTGGCTCATTTTGATAGTCGCTAGGGGATAATTGTTTTATCTTGCTTCTTAAACATATCCAGTACGTTTTTCCCTAATTTTTGATTTTCTGATCGCAAATCTTCCAATATACTCATCCCATGATCTTCCGCTCCTTGATCTGCCGCAAAGTAGCCATGTCAACAAAATAAACCCGTACGCCCGATTCTATCATGGCGTTAAGAGCGTACGGAAAATAAATTTTGTTTGTGGGATTAACCTGGCCCTTGGCAACCCACTCGCACTTATCCACGCCCCTTTCGACATCGCATTCAAATTCGTCACCCGGAAGTTCATACACGTAACCGCCCCTGTCCTCCGTTTTAAATCTTTTCTCGTCGCCTATCACAATATAATATACGCCGTTTTCTCCACTTGCGTAATATTAGTGTTTATTCGTATCTATATTAGCGCGTATTAGTGTGTTTAGGCGCGGCGCCTGAACACCATGAACTTATAGCCGAAGAAATTCCAAAGTAGGGCAACGGCAGTCGCAACAAGGCCGCTTAATTGGAGACCTACGGCGCCGGGAATAATTTTTACCACCACCGAGGCAGCCGCAACATTCAAGAACAAACCTATAAGACTTACGGCAAAAAATTTGCCGTATTCCATCGCGGTCGCATTGCCGTCCGAGTGAAAAACCCAATATTTATTCCAAAAATACGCGTTCGTCGCTCCTACCATAAACGAAATGGCCTTAAAAATCCGGAAGAAAAGATCGTCAACGCTCGCGTCTATGGCCGTAACATAAACCAGAAAATTTAATACGCCCAAATCCAATAAAGTATTGAGCGCTCCTGTGGCGCCAAATTTTGCAAATTGCCAAAAAAACGGCTTAATTTTGCCGAGCAAACTCGCGATCCAGAGCGCGAAATTGGCGAAAACAATAAATCCGACCGCGAGCGCTATTATGTTGAGCGCCGTAAAACTCCAAAAGGGCAACTTCAAATTCGCGAGTATAGGAATAAGAAGCGCCGCAAATAAAAAACCGATAATTGAAACCAAGGTGTAATCTTTTTTTGTAGCCATATATTGAAATTATAACAGATTGAATTACGAATTAAGAATCATGAATTATGGTCGGAAAGTTTTCGTAATTCATTATTCATACTTCATAATTCATTGGCGCCGATCATGAACCTTATGATGAGGCTCTGTAAGTCAGCGTGCGCGCCTAAGAGGGCCGTACCGTGGCCGCCCTCATCGTATATTTGGAGTTTTTTATTGACACCCTCCGGCATAGCATCGAAAATCGCCCGATTTTGTTCGGCGTTGTTACCGCCAGTACGCCCATCGTCGCGGCTCGCGACTAGCATAACACTCTGCCCTTCGCGCAACATTCTCGCAAGCGGCACCGCTTCTATGCCCTTATAATTCAGCCCGGCGGAAAGAAGCACCGCTTTCTTAAAATCTGAATTTTCTACGATGTACTTTAACACCAAGTTAGCCCCGATTGAGGCGCCTATAAGCGTTATCCGTCCGGGGTCGGCGCCGCGTCCCTTCAAATATTCCACAGCCCCTTCAATGTCGTAAATGCTCTTTTGATGTTCCTCGTCCGAAAAATTCTGATAGCCCTCCGCCCCCCCATCGGAATTGCCGTGGCCTCTTAAATCAACGGCGATTCCCTCATAACCAATCGCGCTAAATGATCTTGCCAATCCATCCCATGATTCCTTCGTAGCGGGCATCATGTGCGCATAAATTATCCAGCCAACCGGATTCACGGCCGAATAATAAGTAAAAGCAATTCTTTTTCCGTCCTTAGTTATGAGAATCATACACAGAAACTAATAACTTATAACGCGGAACGGGGGGCAATCTGTTGCCATAGTTATTAGTAATTAGTTATGAGTTATTTCAGTGCATACGTCACGCTAACCTGTACGGTTATCTCCTGACTCCCGGGTTCTATGGTCGGGATAGACGCGGGCGTGGCTACTTCACCACCACCCATACCTTTCGCGTAATAAGGAACAGGTCCTCCGCCAAGATATTCGGAGAAGTTTTGCACGCGCCCCAAAGTTACACCGTTTTTCATTGCCATCTCTTCCGCTTTCGCCCGCGCCTTACCAAACGCTTCGCTTCTTGCGTCCGCAAGATATTTATCCGGGTCTTCCACGCCAAAAGAAACAGTCCCTATTTGGTTGATTCCCAGTTCCGGTAACCCGCCCAAGACTTTTGCCACTTTGCCGAGATCACGCACTTTAACGCCCACGGCCTGCGTCAAGGTATAACCGCTGATGTACGAACGCCTGGTTTTCTCATCATATTGGTATGTGGGATTTAGGTTATAGCCGGTTGTTTTGATATCCTTTTCATCAACTCCTATGGATTTTACCATGTTAATGGCGCTCTTCATTTTTGCATTGCTATCAGTCTGAAGTTTTTCTGGGTCAGTGCCCTCCGACACAACCGAGAAGAACAAATTGGCTATATCCGGCAAAACCCACGCCCTCCCTTCCGCCGAAACGCTTATTGTCCGCGACGGATACAAAGAATCACTCCATCTGATGGCCGCGAATATTCCGAAAAGCATAGCTCCGATAGCAACCACCATTAAGGCGGCTTTCAATTTTTGATATAAGCTGTCGTTCATAAACCAGAAACGTTTTTAATTATTTTATTAAATTCTTTTCGATTAAGACTAGCGCCCCCGATGAGCGCGCCGTCAATATCCTTATATTTTAAGAAACTCGCGGCATTTTTGCCATTCACGGAGCCGCCATACAATACCTTCGTGCTTTGTGTTATGTGTTTTGTGTTAATAATTTTTCTGATATACACGATCATTTCCTGCGCGCCTTCCGGACCGTCCGGAACTCCTGTTCCTATCGCCCAGACCGGTTCATAAGCAACGATTAGTGAATCTGGAATTTGTAATCTGGAACTTGGAATGCCGCGCAGATCCCGGAGCAGCTGGTTTTTCACATACTGCTTGGCAACACTGATACCTTTTTCCCTGACGTTACTAGGTTCTCCAACACAAAGGACAACCTTTAAACCGGCGGCAAGTGCGGCCCAGATCTTTTTGTTAACCATCTCGTCGGTTTCGCCAATTTTTATCCGCCTTTCTGAATGGCCAATAATGACATAGGAGACCCCAACCGACTTAAGCATCACGGGCGAGACTTCCCCAGTAAACGATCCTCCGTCTTCCCAAAAAACATTCTGCGCCCCCAGTTTTATTTTAGGATTGGATTTATGAAGAATCGTTAAATAAACAAACGGCGCCGCGATAGCCAAATCCACTCCCGACAAATCTTTATTGGAGATAATGTCGCCAAAAAGCCCTAGGGCCTCTTTCGGAGTTCCCGGGTTCATTTTCCAATTGGCAACTAAAAGTTTTTTCATCCCTCACTTTTGAAAGATAGGTCGCTCCGCGACAAGAAGCGCGTTATTTTTGATATAGCTGCCATTATGAAATATTATTTGAATTTTATTCATCGTCTCTTAAACAATTAATCTTTCAAGAGTGAGGGATTATTTATCGCGCAGCGTCGGGAACGCGATAATTTCCTTTACATTATGGCTTTCGGTAACCAAAGCCACAAGACGGTCCACGCCCAGTCCAAGTCCGGCAGCGGGAGGCATGCCATATTCAAGCGCCTCCAAAAAATCCTCGTCCATCCGCGACGCTTCCTCGTTCCCCGCCCTGAATTCTTTTTCCTGAAGTTCCATCCTCGCACGTTGGTCAATAGGATCATTGAGTTCCGAGAATCCATTCACAATTTCGGAACCGCCCACGATTAGCTGAAAGCGTTCGGTAAGTTCGGGATTTCCTTCGCTGGATTTCGCCAAGGGTGAAATAGATTTGGGATAATGCGTTACGAAAGTAGGTCTAACAATTTTTGGCCTTACTTCTTTCTTAAAAGTTTCGTCGATTTCCCCAGCCGGAACGGATTTTATATCTTTTTTGGCGAATTTTTTAAACGCATCGCCGTAGGTAGTAGTTTCCCACTTGCCAGGCAGAAATTTTTTGAGCATTTTTTGGGTAAATTTCATGAGCCCTTTCCAGTCCTCATAAGCCAAATAAAGCTCCAGCATCGTGAATTCCGGATTATGATCCCTGTCAATTCCTTCGTTACGAAAAACCTTGCCAAGTTCAAATACTTTTTCAAACCCACCTATCAAAAGGCGTTTCAAAAATAATTCCGGCGCAATACGCAAATAAAAATCCTGATCCAAAGCATTGTGATGCGTTTGGAACGGCTTCGCCTTCGCGCCTCCGGGCAACGTCTGCAATACCGGGGTTTCCACTTCCAAAAACCCCTCCGCGTAAAGAAATTCCCGAAGCGATCTTATGACATCCGAACGCGTCATGAGTCTTGCCTTGGCCTCCGGATTCAGTATCAGATCCAGATAGCGTTTACGGAAGCGCTCCTCGGCATCTTTAAGGCCATACCATTCGCTTGGCAACGGACGCAAAGATTTCGCAAGAAACCGGGCGGTTTTGGCTTCAACGCTCTTTTCACCGCTTTTGGTTTTAAGCGGAACACCCGCGACCTCAAGAAAGTCGCCTATGTCCAAGGCGCCTTTGAGCAACTTAAAGTTGGGCAGATTGTCTTTTTTTAAAATAATCTGCGCCTTTCCGCTTTCGTCTTTTATATCGGCGAAGATAAGATTTCCCTGGTCTCTTAACCTTAAAACCCGCCCCGAGGCCGTAAGCGGCTTGCCTGCTTTCAAAAGTTTCGCAAAATCTTCCAAAAGGTCTCTTATTAAAATAGTCCTTCCGGTACGCGAGGGGTAAGGATTAACCCTTGCCTGCGTAAGCTCGTTTAACTTGCGCTTTCTTTCGCTGATGATATCTTCGAGCATAACCTATATATTTTACTAAACGTCAGGATTAAATCAATCCGACAACTCTGCCTTTGTCCAATACCAAAAAGCATCCGCCCTTTCTTTACGTACGACAACTTCCCGTGAGCGGTGCGCGGGCAGTCTTGATTTTGTAAGAAAACCGTCTAGCAGGGCGAGCGCCTGCCTGCCGGTAGGCAGGGGCACGGTGTCGCAAGAAGCAAGACTGCGCTTCGGTTATGAATAGTTGACACGCGCAAAAGTAAGGGCGCATGCGCCCATTATTCTATGCCCAAAATCTTATACTCCGTTTTTCCCATTGGCGCCTGCACCATTGCCGTGTCTCCGACTTTCTTGCCCAAGAGAACCGAGCCGATCGGTGATTCGTTGGAAATTTTTCCTTCTTCCGGCTTAGCTTCGTTTGAACCGACAATCTGGTATTTATATTCCTTGCCGTCCTTTGACACCGTAACGGTAGAACCTATGCCAACCTCATTCACATCTCCGGTTTTCTTTATAATGATAATGCTCTTCAGCATATTTTCCAGATCCATTATCTTTCCCTCAACCTGCGCCTGCTCCTCCTTGGCTTCCGAATATTCGGAGTTCTCGGATAGATCCCCGTATTCTTTGGCGCGTTTCAGACGTTCAGCGACCTCAATCCGTTTCTGGGTTTTTAGCTCTCCGAGCTCCTTTTTTAACTCTTCGCACCTGTCTTGTGATACGTAATAATTCGGCATGATTTTTTATATCCCTCACTTTTCAAAGATAAGCGCTTCGCGACAAAGAAGCATTTTTAGCAAAATCCTACGTTGTTTATCTAATATTATGATCATTGTTTTAAGTTAAAACCAGTTTAAATCTTTAAAGAGCGGGGGGGTGATTTAAATTTATGGTGCGATAGACCAAATTGATACAAATAAATAGCCCCTTCCGGGGTTATATTTCATAAGATCCGTTTATCAGCCACCAGCGAATTTTAACCGTTTCCCATAAAACTTGCAAGTATCCGGAGAATTTCACGTGAGAATGCTGGTTGTTCACCCAGTGAGCGGGAATTTCCTTGATTTTATAGCCCATTTTTTTCGCCAGCGCCAAAATTTCCACGTCAAACCCCCAGCGGTCTATTTTGGTAAGTGAAAAAATTCTTGTTGCCGCTTCTTCGGTGAAAGCTTTGAAGCCGCACTGCGTATCCCAAAAACCAGGCAAAACGACTGCTTGAATGAATAGGTTCCCCATCTGGCCCATGATATTTTTGTAAAAAGGCTGAGGCGGTTTTTTTACCGCGCCTTTAATAGCCCGCGAGCAGATGACTATTGGGAAGCCCTCTTCAAACCACGGCCTCATTTTTTCAAAATGTTCAATGGAAGTTGAATTGTCGGCGTCGGTAAAAAGCCGGATCGCGCCTTTTGCCTCAAGCATCCCCTGCCGCACTACTCCGCCCTTGCCTTTGTTTTCTTTATTTTCCATAAGCCGCAAGTTTTTAACCGCCGGATAAAGCTTTTTAACAATATCCGCAGTATTGTCTTTTGAGCCGTCGCTAACAGCAATGATCTCGTAATCGTATTCCGCTTGGCTTAAATACTTGTCGATGTCCAAAAGCGTTGTCGCTATGCGATTTTCCTCGTTATAAGCCGGGATAATAACGGACAAATACGGTTTCGGCATAATGATTACATTCTACAATATTTTGTTTCATAAAACAAAAATCCGCGGTATATACCCACGACCGTCCTGCTGAATTTCGTAGCGTAGCAACTCTCCGTCCCTAAAGCGAGGACGGGATTTCGTACGGCATCTATTGAAATTGTCCACAATTTAAACCCCGCCATGGCTGGGTTGTTCTGCGGTGCCGGTAGAAACACGTTCGAGCAATTTGTTCGTTCGGTTAAGCCATAACATAACCGGAAATAGCGGAGAGAGTCTGCTATTGGTTACACTATGGCTTAACAGTCGAATAAAGATTTAAACTTGAAACTTGAAATGCGTAACATCAGATATACTCATAGAGTGCGGCTGAATCATGCTCAAAATATAAATTTTTAAAAACTGACTTACCTTGAGTTACAGAAGGGCTGTTTTCGTCATCTGCGCACGTGAGGCACGACTCATCAGATCCGATTTCATCGGATGAACAGCATGGGTTTTTTCGCGTTCGCGAAGGATAACCC
>Ga0209542_10015473_pt1 | contig 12798 bp, 14 predicted proteins | sample RifCSPhighO2_01_FD_184028 | JGI IMG/M metagenome (GOLD analysis project Ga0209542, IMG submission 184028) | Soil microbial communities from Rifle, Colorado - Rifle CSP2_plank highO2_0.1 (SPAdes) (version 2) | ecosystem: Environmental > Terrestrial > Deep subsurface > Rock core/Sediment ...
GCGAGCTGACGAGCGGATGTATACGCCAAGCACATAATAGGAGTATACCCCCGCTCGCAAGCTCGCGGATTATACCAGGCGTATGACAAGAATATAATCCCGCCGGCATATTCTTGATGAAGAAGACAAATTTGAAAATATAATAGATATATAATATAGTTATTCAATGTTGTATCCGATTGTATGCCGCTGCGGAAATTCCCTGGGGGATCTCACCGATGCCTTCAAGTTAATGCGATATAATAAAATTGTCGCCGCCATTAAGGGGGCCGGGCGGGGTGTATCGCCAGATATGTTTTATACAATAGAATGGTTGAATGTTCAGCTTGCCGAGGAATTAAATCAGCTCGGCCTGCATATGACATGCTGCCGCATGACTATGTTGACGTCCGTAGAATTCCCCCTGTGGGCTCAGCCGCTTAATTTTGACGGCTGATGATCATAACCCCGATGATTCCAAAAACGAGGATTTCCCAAATTGAATTTTTTGAATAAAATATTATAATTATTTGTGTTCGATGGCGTATTACCATTATCATTACAAACCCAAGAATATCTTGGAAGCAGTTACCGTCAATGATTTAAAGGAGGTGCGCAATATGATGAACCCGCCCCATCAATATAATTTACGGAAACGTAAAGGTCATTGGGAAGAAATGGAAAAAAAACGATTAAATTTTATGGAACCAACATGGAATGGGCGTAACATCTTTCATCTGGCCGCGGGGTTTAATAATATACCCATGATTGATTATTTAGCTGAGGTATATCCGGGGGATTTATGTCAAGCGCTCAATCCACCAAATATAATTTCTCCACTTGTTTGTACAGATGAGAGAGATACTATATTAAAATTAATTAACCTCGGTGCAGGATCTTGTCAAACCTTCTCATCTTATGCATACCATACGCTGATTCACGCAATACAAGATTATAATTATGATAAAGTACAACTATTCCTAGAAAATGGAATTACTCCATTTATGCCGGATAAATCTTTCACCTTACCACTAGCAGTTGCACAAGAAATACTCCCGCATATGTCAACTATATCAATTTATAGAGATAGAGATACTAAAATTAATAACATGAAAAAAATTATAGAAACACTTATTGTGTATATGAATAAATGGATTGGACAACAAATGTTGGCGGCTATGATGGATAATGACCGCCCTTTTGGGTATTTCGCTGTCATCCCCCGCGATATCTTCGGTTATATTACTCAGTTTAATGTTGATTGGCCGGCCATAAATCATACCTAACCTGCGGGGTAAGATAATAAAATATCCGGATGTCATTTTTTCTCCATCGCCTGGTCATAATAATGTTCCATTTGTCAATCGGTCGTAGGAATATATTAATTAAATTTGCTCAGAAAATTTTCCGGATTAATCAAATTGAAATTTTATTTGTCAAAAATATCATGGGATCAATGAATGCCAAACCACAAAAGTATAATATAACATCCTTCGCTTTGGCCATAGGGGCCAATGATTATGCCGGGGTACAAAAATTTATCGATACCTGTGATACATTTTACAGTTATTCTGACAGTAGAAATCTCAAAACAATATTATATAAAGCTCCGTTAGCTTTTCTACAAAATTTGAGGCCGGAGAGTATTATTTACGCCGCAATCACTTGTGATCGTGCGGATTATGTCGAATATATTGCGAAAACACGTCCAGAAGTGTTATCCGAACCAGATTCAAATGATATATATCCAATACATGCATTTACTTATAATGTTTATAAATACAATAATTTAAGTTTGTTGAAAAAATGTTTAATGGCTGGTATGGAAGTTAATGAACGGGATAAAGATATAGGTCATACATTGCTCGCTTCTATTGTTTTCCAAACGATTAATGAGCCAATAGCTCTGGATGAACCATGCATGACTCCTAATATTATCCAATTACTAATAGAATTTGGAGCCGATCCATTTATTAAAAATGTCAATGGTCAAACTATCTTCGACTACATATCCGTTTCAATTCAGAAATTTGAATACACAATTGCATCTCAGGATGATGCAAAGTGGCGACGGCATCTAAAAGCATATCAAGATGAGTATCGCAGCTGGCCCAAACTTATATATGATTGTCTCAATAAACGTATAGGTAATGCAATGTTGGCGGTAATGACAACTGGATATTTCCTGATTATTCCGCGCGATATCCGATTTTATATTGCGGAGTTTAATCATGAATACCCTGAAATTTGATTTTTTTATTTGCCAGTTAACTATACAATGGATCCTCAATTACAATCATCGATACATGATGCGATAGAAGCCGACGACGCTGTCCAAGCACAGCGTCTTATTGATATTGAGCCGCAATGCATAGCTCAATTATGTCAAACGGCCCCACTAGATTTTCTCAAAAAATTAAACCCTCAAAGTATTATTACATATGCAATTTTATATGAGTATGAAGATTATATTAAATATATCGCGGAAACTTGTCCAACAATGTTAAATATGATAACTCCGTATGGTATATACCCTATACATGCGTTTGCATCTCGTATAACTCTTAAAAAAATCAACATATTACGAACATGTATCTCCGCTGGAATAAATATTAATCAACAATCTGTTAAATTTCGACACACATTATTAAGTGATATTATATACAAGGTTTGTGGAGTAACTAAGCCATGTCATAGAGAATATATACTAATTATGATTAAATTATTATTAGAATCTGGCGCAAATGTTAATATTGCCGATCATAAATCGATCACCCCATTATTTAATATCGTCAATATTCTCATATATGCTACTGAGCAGCCTGAATATAAAATTATTTTAGAGCTACTAATAGACTATGGTGCCGATCCATATATAAAAAATAATAAACATAAAAATGTTTTTGACTATCTTGATAGATGGAACGCACCAACATGTATGACACTAGATGAATACAATGATAGAGATATCGACGGAATCAAAGAAATTAAACAACGCAACCGTGACGTCGCCAATTATTTATATCAGTGCCTCAATAAAAGGATCGGTAAAGAAATGCTGGCGGCTATGACTACTGGATACTTCTTAATTATTCCCCGCGATATCCGATATTATATCGCACGGTTTAATTATGATTATCCTAAAATTTGAATTTTTTATATGCAATAAATAAACGATGGACACTTATCCAGAGTATAACTCAGCATCGCCGCCTATTATTTCTAATATAAAGACGATAAATCGTCGGAGGCCATATATTAATAGAAGGATTATTAGCCGTAATTCTACGACAGTTGAATTATGCGAGAAAACTTCGTTGAATATTCTACTGGCATTAGTAGAAAATCCTCAAAGCATTCTTTATACGGCCATTTTAGTAAATAATCATGATTATATCAAGTATGTAGCCGAAAAGTTTCCAGAATTATTATCTCTCCCGGATTTAGACGATTGTTATCCCATACATGCATTTGCCTACACTATAACAAAAGATAAACTTAATACATTACGTATATGCATTTCGGCCGGAATAAATATTCATCAACAAGATAGGAATTACCAGCGAACATTGTTGAGTCACATTTTATCTTCCTTATATATTGACGCGGTTGATTACGATGAAAATACATATGCCATCATTAAACTATTATTAGATTCCGGCGCCGATATAAATTTGACTGATCTTTCTCTTGAAACACCATTATTTATTCTTATAGGTTGTATGGCCGACACCGAAAAGGATGGACTAAATGAATACAAGGAACTTTTTGAATTATTTATAGATTATGGAGCAAATCCATACATAAAAAATATTACCAATAATACTATTTTAGATTATATAGATGGATGGCTTGCACCAACATGTCAAAATGAAGAGGATTCAGAACCGCCGGAGGAATTAAACTGGAAGTATTCTCTGTATAACAATCTGGCCAAATATGTATATCAGTGTATTAATAATAGAACTGGCAAAAAGATGCTAGCGACGATGACATCAGGATACTTCCTAGTTATTCCCCGCGATATTCGGGAGTATATCGCGTGTTTTAATGTTGACGAGCCGCAACGGGGACAATAGGCTAGATCGCCTAACATTTGATTTTTTTATTCGCAACAAATAAACAATGGATAACTATCCTGATTATGACTCGATATACACTAATATTTCTGATATAAATACGGCGGATAAAAATCCGCTAGACAATAGTCGTATTGCCAGATATGATAATATTAATGAATTCCAGAACGCCCCGTTGAATAATCTAATAAATATAAATCCTCAAAATATTATATCTATGAAGCAATTTTAATGAATCGATATGACTATATCAAATATGTTGCGAGTACATATCCGAAACTATTGTCTTTACCAGATTGTAATTACTTATATCCCATACATGCGTTTGCCACTAATATCACGGAAGATAAAATTGATGCATTACGTACATGTATTTCAGCCGGCATAAATATTAATCAACAATGTATGCGAGGTCAACTAACTTTGTTGCATATGCTTATATTTTCCTTATATCGAGAGGTGATGAGTTACGATGAAAATACATATACCATAATTAAACTATTATTAGATTCTGGTGCGGACATAAACTTAACAAATGAATTTCTCGCGACTCCTTTCGGCACGCTTATACGTTGTTACATTGAAGATAATGATATAAATTATGCGTTACACAAATACCAGAATCTTTTTGAATTATTTATGAATTATAATGTAAATCCACATATAAAAAATATGTGGAATAAAAGTATTATAGATAGGATTGAGGACTGGCTCACGCAGAGTTGTCCCACATATATATATCATACTTATTATTATGAAGACCAACAAAAGTACAAAATACTTGCGGACTATGTATTTTCGGCTTTGAATAAAAAAATAGGTAAACAAATGTTGGCGATTATGACTACCGGATACTTCTTAGTTATTCCCCGGGACATCAAAGAATATATTGCACAATTCAATTATGATTACCCTGAAATTTGAATTTTTTATTTACAATAAATAAATAACAATGATGTGGTCGCGGATTTGGGATGATTCTAGAGTTGGCGCATCTGGCATAGTACGTCGTCAACAGTGGCTAAATCAATTTAAAGAAGGCGATTTGAGTTGGTTGCCCACATTTGATAATCCGGCATATGGATTTGGACTAGAAATATATCAGTTTATGTTAGAATTTCCGGACGGGGATCCGCATGTGATACACTTATGTAACATATTATTTTCCTTGGGCGGAAATCTAAATCTGATACGTGATCAATGGCCGCGACGGAGTGGATACATTTGGACTGGGTTTCTAGAATTATTACGCATACGTAAATGGAAATATGCCCATTACTTAATATCGACGTCCATGATAGATATAACCTCATGTACTCCGTTTAATTTACTAGAATTTTTAATAATTATGTATCCGATTCCTTATACTATGAGTCCATTACAAATTGCGGCCTTAGAATATCAGAAGTTGGTCGAGACAACAATAGACAAAATTTGCGCACGTCTTCCGTTAAATAAAGTTGTGAGAGACTCTATTAACAAATTGGGTGATATACAATATGTGACTTGGAACGTCGGGGGGGTATCGTGTAGTGATTATATCCATCCAAGTCTGTTCAAAAACTACCTGGATTTTTATAATAAATGTAAGCGCAAATATATTTGCGGCGGTTATCTCGATATTATTCCTCGCGACATTTATAATCTTATTTTGGACTTCGATCAATGAATTATAATTGAATTTTTTATTTTGGGGATCACCATTTGAATTAGATATTGGCAAATATTGTTGTAACTAGTTTTCAACTTTTCCATGCTATCATGTCTATCTTCAAGTATATTAAAAACGGTAATATTCTTGGGATCCGAGGGCTTGTAGCAAAGAGCCCAAAAGTTCTATTGAGTCATCAAACAGGTTGTCCATATGATTCTCCACTTCAAATGGCCATTCGTGGGAATTTTAAAAGATGTGTGGAGGTTCTGTGTGAGTTAGGTGCAGATGTAAATGAAGAGTGCCCCTTAGAGTATCATGGTTTTCTTGATTATCCGGGAGCAAATGCACATCTCATTGATTTTGCTATTGAGGAATGTAGTATGGATATGGTCGAGTTGCTACATTCTATGGGGGCATGTGCACCTTGTCCTCTTGCAATTCAACAATTGTATGAGGCGAAGTTATTTCCCGACATTAAGGAATTGGATAATTATGGCATCCTTCCTCAAGAAGAGACATATACCAAAATATTACAAATGTTATGTATGGGTGAGTGCGGCGACGTGATTTATTCCATACCCACCCCATACATGTGGACGAAACACAAGGACTGTGTGACCCTTTGTATGCGCGCATGTGACGGATTATATTTGCAATCTTTGCCCATCGACTGTTGGTATGTGCTGCTAGCGTTCTGCTATTGTTTTGCCCCTTGGGAGGAGGGTTATGGATATAAAAATCCATGGAGTCTGCTGTTTCTCTAAATTTTTTTAATCAACATTTGAATTAGATATTGACAAATATTGTTATTAGTAATTTTACTAAAAACGCTGCCCCTCAAAATGGCGGCCATACTGGAAGAAACTTTCAATAACTTTCTGAATCTGCTGGATAATACCGCGGAAATGGTTGCCTCTTATCATAAGATTAACATCCGATATAATCTTAAATTGAACAATGATACCTTGTCCTTGTGTGTGAAATCGGGAGATTTAGAAATACGTCTTGCTTCCGACGGAGATTACGGAAAACTAGTTATCCTCCGATTTTGTGGCAAAAGGCCATTTGGTTCAGTCAAACGATATAGGCGCAACACTCATGATGCCCCCACACAATTTCACGCAAATATGATCATCAAAACTTTGAATGTCTTCGATGAATTTATCCTCGCGGTCATGATAGACGTACCGCCATCTGTGGAGTACCCGGAAACAATTAGTTGATATATTTTGTAAAAAAATAAATATTAACATTATATATTTTTTTATGCATTATATTTGGCCAAGAAGTCTTCAACATCTTTTGGCAACTTACCTTCCTTGGCCTGTTTACTCAATTGCTTAATTTTATACCGCGGATCTTCTTTAGCAACTGGCGCCGGTTCCGCCGGCAACATCTTCAAAAGCCGCAACGTAATCTGGCCCGAGATATTCCAAAATGTTGTTGATTTTTTCGGCCGGCGTTTCTCCGCCTGGATCATCGGAAAATCTTCATCAGTTTCCTTAGGGGCTAGGTGGATATACATAAACATAGTACTATTGACAAATGTGCGAATCTCGTCTAGTCGTTCCCGCGGCGCAATCATGCGTTCCAAGTTTACTTTATTTAATAAATGCAATCTCTGCATTGTTGATTCTTTGCCGGTGACATATGTCGCAATATGCTCTGTAACTTCTTCGAAACGATCACGGTCAAACTCCGAGTCTAGATCTTCGAAAAGATTAAATAACATATATCTCATCTCGTCTTCCAATGCCTTGCGATATGGGTCGGCGGCGTATACTTCTGCCAATTCCGGCGGATAAACATTGGTTACTGCGCCGATGGAATTGGTCTTTGCTAAATTGACATAGGCATTGAGAGTTGCTTCGGCAATTTGTCTGGCCGCCCCAGTCTCATGTACTTCTTGCCTAATTTTGTCAATTTCTTCGACGATATCTAATCGCCGCGAAAATGTTCCATAAGTATTTTTGGCCTCGGCCAAATCATGCCAAATAGTGCGAATTATTTTGGCTACATTGATATCGTCGCGGCGAATATTATACCATTTTTCTATAATAGAATTAGGTATTAAATATTGCCCGACCACCCGATATGGCTCGAAAATAATATAGAAATCGGCCGGTGTGAATGATAATAATGGTAGAATTCTATTTTTGTATACTCCTTCGCGCGCCGCATCACCTTCTTTGGTCCAGATAAAGTGAATGAGCGACAACACCATTGTCAATAATGGATTAAAGAATGATACCCTACGCCCCCGAGTCATCTGGTATTCATACATACCAATGGCTTCCTCGGCGATGCGTGTGCGCACAGACCGCGATTTTTCCTGTGAGACATCGCGCTGTTCTTCAACCACTTCATCCTTCTTGCCCGCCTTGGTATTCCGCGTCACTTTCACATATTTAAATGCGGCACGAGGAGCATCAGTCGGTAGTGAGGCGCCGACTAAATCGTAAACGGCGATCTTTTTCCGCGTCAACATGTCACACGGAGTGGCCTTCCCCTTGCCGATGATCACTTCGTAACTATTACTGGCCGCGCGATCGATTACCACTTTCTGCTGTAAAGCATTCGGAATATCATCGGCCTTGGCCATAAAGTCGTCGGGGGTACGCAAATGATCACAAATAACATAAGCAGATAACTTCTGAGTTGCGGCTTTGACCTCGTCCGGATCTTCGCTCATGGCCAATTTTGTTAACTCCTCGCGCACAGATCGGTCACGCGGGTTAAGAAATGTAACACCGGTTGGCCGCTGAAGTATGGGTTCGAGGAATAAAACCGCGAATAAATCACACATCTCATCGTCATTTTCGGCGAGATATTCAATAATCTTATTATAACTTTTCTTTTCCTTTTTGGACATAATATATATTATATTAGTTATCTATACTAAATTATTTAATTTCATTTGATATTAGCATCTAAAAAATATATTATTATTATTAATTTTCAATGTAACGAGGGACATAATATGTCGTCCATATTTCTTTGGGATCTGTGTTCATTAGTGGATTTTTCAAATATTTATAACATTCGTCACACAAAACCGGCAGCGATCTTTTCGGCACTTGAACATAAATCGGACAGCGGATACATTTCATGTAGAAATATACACTTTGATCCATTTTGTGAATACAATTTCGTAGAATATCGGGAATTAATATATTACATATAATATTTTCATTTTTATAGTCGCCACCAAAGACCAATTTCGGTGGTCAATAAATAAGTGTCTCATATTTATTAAGATTAAACATTGAGAATATAACATTACTGGTTATAAAAAAGTTAGTATACATCCAAATGTCGAGAGTCAATAAAGCTAGAAAGAAATTCCAACATTTCTGTATGACCCATCTTTGCTGCTATATCAAGAGGAGATGCCCCAAATGCATTTTTCTTTGTAATTTCAGCCCCGCGTATAATTAAAATTGTAACAATTTCCATAGAATTTATTACCACGGCTACCCCCAGCGGTGTTGTTTCCCAATATGATACGCCGTTTGGAGCGGCCCCGTTGTCAAGTAGATAAGTGACCAATTGTAGCGATCGCGAGGAAATAGCCCAATGCAGTGGGGTTGAGCATCTATTTGGTGAAATGTTAACATCAGCACCATTTGCGACGAGAAAACGAATGAGTTCCATATTATTATGTAAAATTGCATTGTGCAATACAGTCGGCCAGAGGATGTGTTGTGGATTTGCTGAAATATAATTTATGTTCGCACCCATTTGAACCAATTTTTTTACTTCATCTACACAATCATTATGTGCTGCATCAATTAATTTGTCATGGACATCTTGATTATCAGTTCCGGTAACAATACCAGCAACATCCATAATTAACAGTATACTCCCAATAATAAGATATGTAATCTAATAAGTCATTCAAATAAATTTCATTTTGTGTGACACTGTCCCGTTGACCGGCGATAAAAAATAATGACGAATTGTGGCCAATGATATTTCCTCCCAACACTTAGTATAAAGTAATATTATATTATGGATTAAGAGAAGTTTGCCCGGAGACCAAACAGCGTGCAAGAAATTCAAATATTTTAGCATTGCCGTTTTTTATCGCTATATCGAACGCAGATAGTCCGCATTTATTTATCGCCAAAACATTGGCCCCGTGTGTAACAAGAATTGATACAATTTCCAGCGAATTTTGTGTTACGGCCTTCATCAATGGTGTAACGTTCCAGCCCAACGATACCTTATTTGGAGAGGCCCCATTATCTAACAGATACTGAACTAATTGTTCTGATTCTGCGGAAACGGCCCAATGCAACGGAGGAGAACATGCATTCGTAGCAATATTGGTCTCCGCACCATTTTCTACAAGAAAGCGAATGAGTTCCATATCCTTATGGAAAATTGCTTGATGCAACGCGGTTGGAACATACACATAGTTTAGATCTGGTGAAATGTAATTGATGTCCGCACCGGCCTTAACTAACTTCTTCACCTCATCGGATTGCCCGGCAAAGGACGCATCAATTAATGCGTCATTGATATTTGGCACAACAACCGCCATGATTTAACTCGATGGTGATATATAGTCTATCAATATTTACTAAAATAGAATTCATTTTTGTTAACGATATACCTTTAACTGTCGGTGACAAAAAATAATGACGCATTTTGACCAATGATATTTCCCCAACACTATACTTAGTATATATAAAAAATATTTTAATAATAAATTACTCCATCATTGTATATATATTTTTGTAAATGGTAAATTACCAAATCATATGGCAATATAGAGAAATAATACTCGGGGGACGTATCGACAAAGAGTAAGAATGCCTCTGGGATAAATCGATAGATTAATTTTTTTGATATATACTTAAACGGACCGGGATCAATAAATAATGCGGTTGTATGATATATATTGTAGAGTCCAATAGAAAGATTATTAATTTTATTATTTCGTATATCTAAAAATTGTAGACGAGTAAGATTAATGAATGTCGGCGGAATTGTAGTCAATTGATTACTATTTAAATCCAATCTCTGAAGATAAATAAGATTTCCAAGCTCGGGTGGAATAGTTTTCAGATTATTCTTACCTAAATACAGATATATTAGAGAAGTTAGCATGCCCAAAGTCGGCGGAAGTGTACTCAGATGGTTACAACCTAGGTCTAAATGTTGAAGATGTGTAAGTTTGTCAAATTCAAGCGGAATTGTTTCCAATTTATTATAAGCCAAAATTATTGTTTGTAAGGAAGTCATGCGACCAATTGTCGGCGGAATCTCCGTTAATTGATTATCATCAAGATTCAACATTTCTAGAGAAACTAGATTGCCAATAGTATTAGGCAGCGACATTAATAGTGTATCGCACACATGTAATTGGCGGAGAAGAGGAAGCTTTTTAAAATCTGATGGCCCAAATCCATATATTCTATTACAATCCAGATATAAATTTAACAGAGAACTAAGTCGGCCCACAACTACTGGAAACTGATGTAACGTATTTTTTCGTAAATCTATTATTTGTAGAGTTGTTATAGTACTCATTGAATAAGGTAATCCAGATAATTCATTCGAGGAGGCGTACAATTCTCGGAGCGATTTGAGTTCCCCCATTTCTTGAGGAAGGAACAATAAACTATTATTGGACACATCCAATTTTTGGAGCGCAGTAAATACTCCAAATCCACGAGGAAGGAAAGTCGTTTTCGAGTTTAGATGGATGTATTTCGTTGAACATGGATTGTACTGTTCTAATAATTTTTCCATAAAAATACAGTCCGTACAATAAGTGGTATTCTTTAATTTATATGACATCGAATACATTTGCGCACATTTAGTGCATGATTGAGGGCGGTCAAATTCTACATCTTCTAAATGACAGTCATGACAGAGCCACATATTAGATAGCTGCGGCGAAAATGATTTCGAGCATCTTATACACGATTTGGTAGTAGAACTACCCATGTCGATTAAATTGTATTCAATTACTGAGTGAGGATCAGTATTTGTAAATAAAAAAATCAATTTGTGTATACACGATTCTAAAATTTGCCGGGTTCACATGCAGAACACATATGCATCCGAAGTAAGTTTTCATAATTTTTAATAAGATTCGGAGATGTATGTATGGTTGCTGGATCTATGCCGCCCTGACCATATACACGCCAAAGAAGGCATCGATCACATTCATTGTCGGATGAATCTACATAGCTGACAAATGGAAAGTTGCATCTGACACAATGAAGAATTTGCTGGGGGCGCGTGTTGCCGGGGGTCGGCGTCTGTCTCTTGACCTGACTACTCATCGCAGATATGAAATCACATCGGCAAATTAGGTATCTCAATATCGATTAATAATTAATTCAATTTTAGTACCTCGGTCATAGCCATATTCCTCATGCACGGACGGTTGTCTCATATTAATCATGCGCGGACGGATACTTTCCGCGACTGGAAGGAGCGGGGAGTATCCAATCATCATGCGTCAAAGGATACAGTCCGCTCCTGCTAGTCGCGGCGGATTATATCCATATTCATTATGCACAAACAGATACTATCAACGACAAGCGGGGTGTAGACATATTCTTACATTGATTATTATATATATTTTTTATTGGACGAATTGATCGGCGGGCGGATTATGTATTGAGAATTAAAATATTTTATTCAGGTTTTTTTATTTATTCAGTTTTATATAAACATACTTATATCCATGGACAAAGTAGGAAGTATGGATAAAGAGAACTTTGATGGCGGATTTGTCGTCCAAGACTATGCTCTTGACGGCGCTTCCCCATTTGACGGCTCGGTCGCGGAAGGTCAAGTTGGCCCGGCGGGCGGACTATCCCAGAAAGATGAGATTTCTTCAGAGGTGAAAGCCTTGGAAGCAGGAATACAAGCGTTGGCGGCGGCTACGAAAGTGTCGGCCATGGCCGTGGGTAGTTCAATTGCTGTATTAAAAAAGATTAAATTACCGCAAAAGGCACAGCCAGCATTAGAAGGATTCGTTAAGGTACTCGAGGCATTACACAAGTCGAATGCCCTTCAGGCCGCATCTGAAGTTCTTGCAGCTAATTCTAGAAATATTGCTGA
>Ga0209542_10015475_pt1 | contig 12795 bp, 6 predicted proteins | sample RifCSPhighO2_01_FD_184028 | JGI IMG/M metagenome (GOLD analysis project Ga0209542, IMG submission 184028) | Soil microbial communities from Rifle, Colorado - Rifle CSP2_plank highO2_0.1 (SPAdes) (version 2) | ecosystem: Environmental > Terrestrial > Deep subsurface > Rock core/Sediment ...
TCGGGGACCTGAGTTGTTTCTGACGGCTTGGTTAAATTTTCCAGCGTATGCTCTGTTTTGACCGATGGAATTTTCATCGGGCCCGAAAGTTTTTGCGCGACGATGGGATGGGGCCCGCCTGCCTGCCCGACACGCTGCTGCGAGTCATGCGGGCGGGCATCAGCTACGCTAGAAACATTGCGGGCAGGCGCCCCAAGTTCCGGTTTTTCCAACCGCGCCAAGATTTCCTCTCGGGTTTCTATATGATTGTTGTTGTCTGCCGGTGCCGCATCGGGCACAATTTCTACGCCGGTCTTCTCTAACTCCTTATTATTTTGTTCCGGCCGCGGAATCTTTTCTTCAATCATTCCCCCACCGCTTCGTTCCTCACCGGTTTTATTATATGTCTCTTTTAACTTTTCCCTGATGGCGAAGAATATTTCTTTATTAACATCACTTGCGATGATGCTCGTTTTCAGGTTGTCTATTTTTAAACTGTTTTTCAGTTCGTGCACATAATCATCCGGATGTACAAGACCAAGCATGACTAAATAAGTTTCTGTCTGGAGTATTCCAAGCTGTTCTACATTAAGGCTATTCCTGTTGCCTATATTTATTAATTTTTCGCCTACGCTAGGGTCAGTAAAAAGTTCCCTAAGTTCAGGAGTTAATTTTTCCATCTGCTCTTTTATCAATTTCTCTATTTCTGGGTCCATATCGTTTCTTTAATAAATATAATTCATTATTAGGGATGTGCCGCTCCACCACCCGCCGCTCCACCACCCGCCGCTCCACCACCCGCCGCTCCACCACCCGCCGCTCCACCACCCGCCGCGATGGCTGCCAGTGCGTCTCGTATTTTATTCGCTTTATTCTTTGATGCTTCTCTTATTTTAGTAGCTGCTATCGTGTTTGCCGCAAATCTACCACGACCCTCCACCGCTTGCGCCCGGGCAAGCGTTCTTTCTCGATTTATTGTATCAATTCTCCTTTTAATTTCTCTATCTTGTTCCTCATCTCCAGTATATACTAAACCTCTCTCATATCTTTCTCTTTCACTCATTTCTAAACTACTTGCAAATTTTTCCTCTTTTTCAACGTAATCTTTTCTTGATTTTGTGAAACCACCTTTTTGTGCTTCACCAAGCTTGAGGCCAGTTGCTCCAGCTAGATCTTTTCCGCCGATTTTTACTGCACGGGCATCAAAACTACTCGAAGCAACACCCCGTGTCATTTTTAGAGTAGCTGCACCTAATTTATTTTTTGCAGCCCAATCTTTAAATCCTTGCCTTTCCGAAAGATTTTCAGCTACCCTACCAACACTTGCGCGGGCAAGCGTTGCTGCTCCCCCCGTCGCCGCGCCGAGGGCTAGACCAGCCGCTGCTCCACCCAACTTTTCTCCATACTTCATCACGGCCTCTCCCATTTGACCGGCGGCCAATTTAGCAAGCTTCAGGGATTTTAAGAGCAGAATCAGAATTAGTATTGCCGGTAGAGTTATTTCCATTATTCTCTGGATAAACCTCACATTTTCGGTTGCCTTAAAATCCGCGAAGGGGTTGGCTTTGATTAGCAGGAAAATAAAATACAGGAAAAACATAAACGCGGCAGCCATAAAAGACGCTGTCAACAAACGATGCAACCAGGCCTTCCATCCCCAATCTTTTATACCTGCCATTTCCGGCAGAACCGAAGACATAAAGGCGAAGGGCGAGGCGATAATCAAAACCCAGAGTTCAACCAGACGGCCGACGAAAGCAAAACCGGCGACGAAGAAGCAGTAGGCGGCGAAGTACATTAATGCTCCGGTTAGAAGCAGCACACCGACAACCAGCGGAACCGATACTTCGCCCTGTTTTACATTCTCATCGGTTCCGAACGGAGACAGATTTCCGGCAGTTTTGAAAAAGTTCCCATCCAGCAATCTGGTAGGATCAAAACTGGCGACCATCCCCCCGGCCACATCTTTGTCCTTAAATAAAGAAGGAAATGGAGGAGTGTAATCTCTTGGTGTTTCGTCTGCATTTTTAGTGTCTACCTGCAGTTTGTTGTAAAAAACCAATGCTAGGATATTGGATGAGTCAATCACTATCCCGGTGAAGAACATAGAAAAGTTAATTAGGAGGGCGACGACCACTACTCTGGGTATTATTTTCTTCGCATCCGATGCCCCCATGTCTAAAATTATTTTAATGGCGACATAAAGCAAAATTAGGATGAAGAAGATATTGGATAAATCGCGCACTATACCCCAAGCGGTTTTGATGAACTCGGAATCGGCAAAAAGTTTACTGCTTAAAGATACAGCAATAAGGATATTAAAGAAATATGCCGAGAGGTAGAGGATAAAAGCGGGAATGGTATAGGCGAAAACATAGAAGAGATGCACAAGACAACCGCCAAACCAGGTCTCGGGGTTAAGACCACAACTCATACCGCTTATGAATGTCTCAAACGCGGTTTTGTCATCTTGAGAAACTGGTATAGTTTCCGGTGCTCCAGATGTTGACTTCCATAAATAATTTTTTCCACCGCTTGGAAATTCCGGATTAAGTGTCGTTAAGTTTTCATAGCTACATTGTTTTTCAGTCATTCCGTCTCGTGTAAATATATTTTCACCTGCATTATTTGTAACAGTGCAGTTGCCAACCGGGTCTATGATGCCACCGGTAGATTTTCTCCACCCAATTTTCTCATATGTGTAATTATAGTTGCCCTCTTGCTTATCTTTAGGTGCCTTACACTCAGTTTCGTAGGAGGTGGAAGTGCTATATTCTACAGTAGTACCTGCTAGGATATTATTTAAATTAATGATTGTAATTTTAATCGTGCAGGTACCCAGCTGTTCTTCTTGCGCACTAGCATTTTCTGCCGAACCCAGGAGTCCGCTTATGGCAATCAATATTAGGATATATGGTAAAAATTTCTTCATCTTTTCATCTTAAAAACTTGGCAGGTCGCCTTTGTAATCCAGCACGCTGGCGCGGAAAATTATGCTGCAGCTTAAGTTGACATCGACTGATTCAGTGCCGATAAGAATATTTTGCGCGTTGACCAGCGGAACTCTCGGGAAGGTTGGCACGTTGGGGTTCACGAAGCTTTCGTGGGAATAGCCACCGACAATCGGCGCATCGCAGAAAATTACTTGTTCCGAAGCGTTGCCCAACACACTTGACACACTTGCCGCTCCGCCCGGATTCTGCCAGCCCCTTTGGGTTCGTTCGGCGGCGCACTCTGTCGCCATTTGCTCTAGCTGATTCTTTTTAAATATGGTTGAGTTAAGTTCACTGATGGTGGCTTCCAGGGTTGTGTCGTTGGAAACATCCAGAGAAATTGCTTCATATTGTTTCCACAGGGATACCAACTGGCCCTCCGCCGCAGAACCAACTTCCGGCTGGGCGTCATTTGGAAAATTGGCATCCAGCGCCGTCTCGATGTTCTCTAGTTGGGCCAGCGCGCTTTTTCGCCTGCTTATTTCATTCTTCAGTTCATTATATTGTTGCGACAAATTGCGCAGACCGTTGATCTCGTCCACATATTCCACAGAAGAAGGCAGAGCATCCAAGAGCTGGCCCTCCATCCAATCCTTGAAGAAATCCACCGCAAACTGCAGTTCTGCGGTATTTAAGTTAATTTGATTCAAGACATCCCCGCCTGGAGAAGCGGTTATGGACTGGAAATTAGCGCTGTTTCTAATCGTTTCTCTATCAGTTCTGACTTGCCAATTTAAATCCGGGCCCGGCTGGCAGATGTCCAGAGTTTGCACCTTGGGCCAAATCAGGGCTATGACCTGGGCAATACCCGGACCGTTTTCCGGAGTCGGCACGCGGTTATCCATCATCAACAGTTCTCTTTTTGTTTTTTCTATGCCCTCGTTGACTTTTTGTTTGAATTCCCCCAGGACAATTACCTGGTCAGGGGTGCTCCAGATGTCATCGTTGTAGCCCGTGACCGTCGCCGTTCCGCCTAGGGTAATGCCGTTGTAGTTCCAAGTGTCCGCCGGCGGATTAGACCGGCCACTGCCGGACAAACTGCTCAAGCCATCGCTGATAAATTTATTTAACAAGGCGTCCACAATAGCGGCAATACTGTTGCCCATTGCCGCCGAAAGCTCGACTGAACGAATAGACGAACTCATGGCATTTTTTATTTGATCGCCCACAACGGTGCCCGGGGTAGTGGCGACTAAGCCGCCCGGGCAATCGTTTGTTTTATCCCACTCCGCTTTTTCTTCCGCCACTGCTTCTTCATATTTCGTGTTACCGGCATCATAACATGCCTTATCCGTATCCGTGCCTTCTTTGCTGTCGCAACCGGTAACATAAATTTTATAATCTTCCGTAGTTTTAAAATTTGGCCGTTTATATTCGTTATAACCATTATTATAGTTTGGATTAGACGGACAGATTTGCGGAGAGAGAAATCCTTGGCCTTGGGCTAGAGTTGCCTGTATTTTGTCGGCGGCGGTTTGACTTGTGCCACGGAGCTGGCGGGCGAGCTCTTCGGTCGCTTTCATTTGGAAGCCGAGGTAATTATTCTGCGGATATTGGGTGTTAATTAGAAACGCATTCCAACCGCCGTAGTTGAAATTGGTTTGGTAATTTCTGAGCAGGACCGGGTCATTAATGGTCCGGCTCAAGCTGTAGGCCGCGTTGTTGGCGGCCGTGTTTTTGTAGGCGTAAAGAATATTGAGCGCGAAGTCCTTGCCAAACGGATAGAGCAGGTCGTCATACCCGTAAGCATCAATGACATTTCTGATTTCATACTTGGCGATGTCTTTAAAGAAAGAATCGGTATTTTCCAGGTAAAGAGGGTTGCCGTGAAAACCGGAATTTATCCAAGTCACGATGCTCTGGGTCATTTTCTGCAGAAAAGCCCGAGCGACCGCCATTAAGACCTGACGGGCAACTTCCTTGGCGAAATCTTTTATGTGCAAGCCAGTATCTGTTACTGTTGATATGGAAGTTGTGCCGGAAAATAGTGAGGTTATCCATGACCACACACCAGCCCCAGCCACTTCAATCACTGGAGCTGTAGCTTTTACCTCGTTTGGTTTTGTTAGAAAGACCAAGGAAGGAAGAAAAATTGTTATAATCAACAGTGCAGATATTAATTTTGTTGTCTTGTTTTTAGTTCTCATTGCCGCGTTTTATTGTTTTATTATAACATTTTCCTTAATTGCTTAATTTTTTACTAATCGCGTTAAAAAGATTCTGGGTGGCCAAATTTAAGGAATTTATACTTGTTTCGTACTGGCTTATGCCAGTTAACGCCACAATCACATCTGTTTCAAAAAATCTTATATCGCTAAGATTTTCAGCAACTTTTTCCAATCCATTTATAAAGTCCAAATGCAGCAGCGCAACTGATTGCGGAACTTCCATTTTTACCAACCCATCTATTTTTTGGTTTAACTGTAGAATGATAGGGTCAAGTTCCGTCAATGCCCCAGCATTTATAGTGTTGCCATCGCCAATGAATTTTTGAAATACATCTATGGCCGTATAACTCAAGCTATATTTACCAAAAACATTATTCAAAGCATCATTATAATTTTGTATTGATTGAAAATCGTCGCCACTTGACACTTTTATATCAGCCAGAGTGAATATTTTTCTAGGAGTAGAATTTTTAATGTGTTCCGCCAAAGAACCGCTAAGTTTGTCCACGGTCGCTTGGTCCATCGTTCCGCTTTGGTTCAACGCGCCGACGGTAGAGAAAAATTCCCGGGCGAACTTATCCGTTTCCGTCAGGTTTTCTTCATAATCCGCCGAATTCAGCGAGGACCCCCCTTGCTGAACACTCCCCGCTTCCGCCCGCAGAGAATTGACCACGGTTATATCCGGCGCACCCGGAGTCGTTTCCGTTTTTGTTGGGTCAAGCCCCAAGAGGTTTTCTTCCCAATCTAGCACCCCGTCCCCGTCCGTATCTCTCTTTACCAAATCTTCTACCAGCGCACTCTCATGGGCGAGGCCGGCATCCCTTTTAAAAATTTCTTTACCGTTCCAAGACAACCCGTTTTTGTATAAATAAAGCGCGAGAAGAAAGAGCACCGCAAAAGCGATCAACAATATCCTTTTGTGTTTTACCCACAATAATTTAATTATGTTTAAATTATAACACTTTTTTCAATGCAAGCGAATAAATTCAACCCCCTAAATCCCCCTTATCAGGGGGATGTGTGTTTTTCCTCCCTTGATAAGGGGAGGTTAGGAGGGGTTTTGGCCTTTTACTAATTCTTTCCAGTCGGAAAGCGTCAAATCCTCCGCCCTTTTGTCTGCCACAGGGGCAAGACCTATGGGGTTGATTAGGTTTTTTAAATTATTTCCGAGCTTTTTACGCTTATGAGCAAAGCCGGCTTTGACTATTTTCCAAAATCGCTCCTCGTTTATCTCGTTTTTCTCGAAAAATTTGCGGGAAATATTTTTTATCGCGATTATTGCCGAATCTACTTTCGGCGCGGGGGAAAAATACCGCGCCGGAACTTTCATAACCATCTTTGGTTCGCCGTAGGCCTTAACTGAAACAGAAAGCAAGCTTTCTTTATTGTCTCGGGCGATTATTCTTTGTGCCACTTCCTGCTGGAGCATTAAGACCATCAGCTCGGGCTGGCTCGCCCGTAGCATCGCCCGTGGGTCTACTGCCGAGGGGGCTATGCCCGAGGGATTTTCCGCAGACAAAAATTTTTTAAGCACCGCGCCGGTAATGTTATAGGGAATGTTGGCAATAATCTTGTATTTTGGAAATTGGTAATTGGAAATTTGAAATTTTAATATATCGTCGTGTATTAAAATTAGTTTCCCTTCCCTGATTTTTTCCGCAAATTTATTTTTCAAAAATTCAAACAATGCGTCATCTTTCTCTACGGCAATGACAATTTTTGCTTTTTCCAATAATTTTGCCGTCAATGCGCCCTTGCCCGGACCGATTTCTAAGATTATATCGTCCAGTTTAATTTCCCCCGCCTCAATTATTTTTCGGAGCGCCGCTTCCGATTTTAAAAAATTTTGCCCGAGCGATTTCTTTGGTCGCATCTCAATCAAATAGTATTAATAAAAGCCAAGTGTTTTTGAAAGTATCCTTTTACAACCGGAGCCATCAATTTTTCCACCGGCGCAAAATTATCCGTGAGAACAAGCACCCGACTATTGTCTGGCCAATTGCGCGTGGGCACCAATCTATCTGCGAGGAAACTATTACGACCCCCAGCCAATTTTTCTAAAAGCTCCAATTCATCCAATGTTCGGCTACTGTTTATCCCCACCAATGCAATATTACCTAAGCCAGTTTCACTCGGTGAAAAGGAGAAGATATAGAAATTAGGGAAAGTTTCCTGAAAAGTTCTCATCGCACTTTTAGTAAAAGCATTATTTTCTCCTGACAAATAACCGATAAAATATATCGTATAAATACCACCCGGGGTCAACCGACTTTTTACTTTCTCGTTCCATTCTTTGGTTAATAGATACCACGGCACGGAGATGAAAGAGTTATAAGCATCTCCCACGATCAAGTCATAAGTTTTCTTGTCTTTTTCTAGTGTAATACGTGCATCGCCTATGGTAGTTTGAATGTCATATTTATTCAGCTCGAAATAGTCTTTAGCCACTCGTTCGAGTTTCGGGTCGAGCTCCACGACATTTACAACTGTATCCGGATAGTAATTCTTAATGTGTTTAGGTAAGGTATAAGCACCTGAGCCAATAAACAAGGCGTTATTTATTTCCTTTTTTAGATAACCGAATGCTGGATAAAGCTCGCTGTAAAGCCAAGGGCTAGTTTTTTTTGTTTCAATGGTATGGGAATCAAAATCTAATAACAGGATTCTTGCGTCTCCAAACGACAACAAATATTTATCCACTACCCGCACTTTATAATAATTAGTTTCAGTTTCAAACAAGACCCTAGGGTTATGATTTTCTTGTTGAGTAAAATTAAACACAGCAAGACCTAATAGAACGCTGATAATAAACAGAGCCAAGACCAATCTATCGTTTTTAGAATGAAAGGAGCCGGTAAGTAGAAGCACAAACGCGATTAGCCACATTGTTTCTTTGCTGCCGAAAGTAGAAATAAAAAAGAAACCAGTGGTAAAAACCCCTAGGACGCTACCAATAGACCATGCCGCGGACAAGGCGCCATACATAGAGCCAATTTTTGAAAAATCATCCGCATATTTTTTTAAAATAATCGGCTGGATTAACCCTACGCAGACGGCTGGCAAGAAAAACAAATATACTGATAGAAACAAATTGATTGCAGCAATACCCAAAGAAGAATTTGTAATAAATTCTGTGTGAGACACCAAGATAGGAATGATTGCAACTGTCATCGCAGAGACGAGAAATGTGAGGGGTAGTAGCCGCTCACTTTTTATCCTATCGGCCAAGATTCCACCGACCCAGCTTCCTAACGCCAAACCCAATAAAGTAATTCCTATTACTGAAGTCCAGGTGTAAACCGAAGACCCGATAATTGGAGCCATTACTCTGGCAGAGACGAGTTCTACTGCCATTATTGAAAAACCCGCCAGGAACGAACTTAGTACGTAGAGATATTTTTTATTTAAGGACATAGTTCTATTATATATAAATTGTTTTAATTTTCCCGTTTTCTCCTTCTTTTTCCAGCAAAGCCACCGGGATATCCGCGAGGAATTCTGACGGTGCGTTGATTTGGCGAGAGCCGAAAATTGTGCGGAAGTTCGCGAAAGATAAAAATAATTTTTCCTTGGCGCGAGTCAGCGCAACGTAAAACAGCCGCCGTTCTTCTTCCTGGTCTTCGGCGGTCTCTCTTTCTCTTTGTCTTTGGTGGGGGAACAAACCGTCTTCCAGGCCGGTAATGAAAACATATTTAAATTCCAGTCCCTTGGCGGCGTGCACAGTCATGAGCTTCACGCTTTTGAGCAAGGGTAGTCCTTGCTCACTACTGATTAGCGAGTCTTGGTCTGACGCGAGGGCCGCATCTTCTAAAAGTTTTTCTGTTCCTTGCCCCCCTTTTAATTCATCATACTTTAGCGCCAGCGTGGCCAGCTCTTTGATGTTTTCCAATCTCTCTAAATCATCCTCTCCGCCCGCCAAAAGCTCGTTTTCAATGCCGGATTTTTTTACGACATATTTTATTATCTCGCTGGCTTTTGAATTTTGTATTTTTTCTTTTATTTCTCCAAGCAGTTCGTAGAAATTATTGATTTTAATTTGCATTTTTATCGGTAAATTTTCTTTCTGTCCTGAAAAAATTTTTATAAGGGTTGCTTTACCGATGCCCCGCGCCGGGAAATTAATAATACGTTTTATGTCCGACAGACTGTCCGGATTGAGTGCGGCGCGAAGATACGCGAGCGTGTCCTTGATTTCTTTGCGCTCGAAAAATTTGATGCCCACTACTTGATAAGGAATGTTATGGCGGAGCATCGCCTCTTCCAGTGCCCGGGATTGAAAATTTGCGCGGTAGAGGATAGCAATTTCAGAGAAGGTGTTCGCGGATTCTCCTCCTGCGGGGTCGCTGTCTCCGCGTGTTCGCGGAGCGCTGCCTCTCAGCCCGTCGGCCTGCGAGACACCCCGCAGAAGGAAACCCTCTCCACCTTGCTTTACAGTGCCACTTCTTTCTATTTTGAGCTTCCCGAGGGTCCCAACCCCGTAATCGGGGGAAGGGCGCAGGGACGAAAAATTGGAAGAAGTGGCACTATCCCGAAGTTCCAAAATTTTTGCCGTCACGAAGTCAGCTTCATCGGTCTCGTCCAGCGCTTCGTAGAGGCCGATTTTTTCACCGACGCTGTTTTGGGTAAAGAGATTTCGCTCCGGTCGATATTTATTTTTTTTGATTACCTCGTTGGCTGCCGCCAAAATATTCTGGGTGGAGCGGTAATTTTCTTCCAGCATCACGATTTTCGCCTCCGGATAATCTTTTTCAAAATTTAAAATGTTCCGCAGATTCGCCCCGCGCCAGGAATAAATATTCTGATCCGCGTCGCCCACCGCGCAGATATTTTTCGTTTCTCCGCACAAAAGCTTGGACATCAGATATTGCGCCTCGTTTGTGTCCTGGTATTCATCAATATGGATATATTTCCAGCGTTCCTGATAAATTTTCCGCGCCGCTTCATTTTCTTTCAAAAGTTTTACCGCTTTGAGCAAGAGGTCGTCGAAATCCAGCGCGTTCTCTTTGTTTTTTTTCTTTTCATACAGGCGCCAGGTGCGGGCGATAATTTTCGCTAGAGTTCCCTGCGCCTCGGCTTCATATTCCGCCAACTGCGTAAAATTTCCTTTCTCCCGGGAAATAATATTGCGGATTCTTTTCGGGTCGTATTGTTTCGGGTCAATTTCCAACTCCTTAAGCGCTTCCTTAATCAACGCTGCCGCATCGTTTTCGTCCAAAATGGTGAAATATTTTGTGTGTCCGAGGATTCGCGCGTTTTCTTTAATGATGTGCACGCCCAAAGAATGAAAAGTGGAAATGAAAGGCAGGGTTCGCTCGCGAGAGTTGACGAAACTCAAAGCGGCGACGACGCGTTCCCGCATTTCCTTCGCCGCTTTATTAGTAAAAGTCACCGCCAAAATTTTTTCTGCCGGCACGCCCTCTTTTATTAAATTCAAAATTCGGTGGGCGATAGTTTTCGTCTTGCCCGCACCCGCCCCAGCCACAATCAAAAGCGGCCCCCGCGTATGCAAGGCCGCTTCTCTCTGCGCGGGATTCAGTTCTCGCAGGTGTTCTTCTAAATCTTTTTTATCGCTGGACACTTACTCAATATAACACAAAACAAGATAGCCTTAACCTAAAGTAGCCCTTAATTCTCCTCCTGCAATTTCAACCTTTTCAACTTTTTTACCCTCTTTATTTTCTATGTAGGATTTTAATAATTCTGGCAATTTATTAAGTTTTGGTTTAAGAAATAGCCCCACCACAGCACCCAGAGCTTTATTCAAAACAATATTACCAGCTTCAACATCGAAATCACAATCTTTTACTGCGACAATACCTCCATCATCATTATTTAGGATTGCACGCACGGTTACATCCTTAATATATTTTTTATTCCCCAACTCTATTTCAGCAGTAACTTTTGCGTTGATCACTATCTCTTTACCTGTGCTTGTAATTTCAAGTTTTTTTATTTCTTTTATTTTTTCTTGGGCACTAAGCATTGGCTCCACGGTTTCTTTTATAAAGCTGGCCGAAAAATTTCTTGTTTCTACCGTTTCAGGCGCAACCTCAACTTTTGACTCCGATTTTTCTTTGGCTTTTTCCGGCGTCTTTGGTTCTGATTGTCGTAGTGGGGCGTCGTTAGCATCATGTATTGTTTTTTTTACCTCCTCCTCATTTTTGGGTTTTTTATCTTCCTGCTTGGATTTAGGTTCTTTCTCGGATGTTTTTTTCTTAGAGTTTTTTAATTTACCCTTTTTCTTTTCCAGGGCGGATATAAGTTTGGAAATATCTTGAACCACAATATCCTCTCCTTCTTTTCTATATTTTACCCCCAAGAAGCGCATAGCCCTATCAAAAGTTTCGTCTACGATTTTGTCTTCCACCCACCCACCATTAGAATTTTTAAACCTTTTATAAAAATCATAAATAGCCTGCACTTCTTTTTTGAGTTCTTCGGGGTTAAAGTCTTTTTTATCTTTCAATAGTTCAGACAAGGGAGCATTGCGGATTTCTTCATTTTCATGAAAATCACCGTATTGATTTACTAATCGGTTGCCGGAAAGCATTTTTACCACCGCTCGCCGCGGGTTGGATATCAAGGAGGCCGAGTTTAGGTAGGATATTCTTTCTGCGTTATACTTGCGTGCTTTTTTTATGAGCCAGCCAATTTCCAGATCCTCAGCCACCCTTGCGTTTTCATTATAGCCTCCTATTGCCGCATACACGCCAGAACGAAAGGCGGAGTTGCGGCCTATCAGGTCCGGAGATTTCAAATATACGTACCGGAAGACCATATCAAAATAATGCCACAGGCGTTGTGAAGCCCTTAAAAGGGGGAACTGCTCAAATGCTTTCTCTGGGTAGTCCCACTTGCCACCAATTGCATCCAAGTTTTTATTTTTTCTGAAGGTTTCTCTAATGTTGTCGGCATAATCTGGGCGTATGTCTTCTAAATCAGCGTCGTTACTTACTATAATAATAGGTTTATTTAAAGAGTTATCCTGTTGTTTGCGCAACAATACCGCGTCTACCAAATATTTACGCACCCGCCCGATTGTAGGTTTTTCATCGAATGCCTTGTAAAGTAAAACAATATTCATATCTGGAAATTCGGATTTCATCCTGTCCACAACTTCTTTTGTGTTGTCTCGGGATTTATTCTTCGGGTGATTTTCCAGTATTACCAACTCAAAACTTTTGCGGTTTTTTAATTTTGCATAATTACGGATAGTTTTTTCTATATTATCGCCTTCTTGGTAAGCGGGAACGGTTATTACCGTTTCAATCTCAGGTTTCATTTTAGGGGCGCCCTTGATCATTCCCCCGAGCTCTTTCATGTACGACTTGTCCTGTTTTGCCAAATATTCTTTAACTAATATAGAATCATTCTCAACTACATCAAAATCGCTATCCAAAGCTAACCTTTTAGAAAACCTTGCTTCGTAAAGTTTCCTATCTAAAAGACCTAGACCTTCTTCCCCACCATAACCATAATAACCCTCACCTCTTTCATTAAAATCTTTATACTTACCTTTTTCTAGTGGCCGTCGCGCAAATGGTATAGGTATAAACGGTGGGACATCGTGTTCCCAATCAATAGGTTCTCCTTCGGGCAGATCTAATTTGACGTTTGGTACCATGGTGTCGTGCGTGATTTCTTCCACCATCCCT